>Ga0102875_1000593_pt1 | contig 13262 bp, 7 predicted proteins | sample Colrivmet1547B02_FD_78185 | JGI IMG/M metagenome (GOLD analysis project Ga0102875, IMG submission 78185) | Estuarine microbial communities from the Columbia River estuary - metaG 1547B-02 | ecosystem: Environmental > Aquatic > Marine > Intertidal zone > Estuary | place: USA: Columbia River... | reverse complement strand
TCTAAACGTTTTTTTAACAGTTTTAAATGTTCAATTCTATCAGATAATACAATAATTTTTCGACCGACTTCTTTTACACATTGTTGAATCATTTCAACAATAAATTTATTTCTTCTACCTATCGTGGTAATTTTGCTTATTGTTAAAGGGCGATTAATATCACCATTTTTTAATTTAAATTCATGAAATTTATCATGTTCTATATCATAATTAATAATATTTACAACAACCATATTATTAATTTGCGTACTAATTTGATACATAATATCACCAAAATACCAATATAAAACTTTTTCTAATTTATCAGTTCGTTTAGGTGTAGCACTTAATCCAATAGTTAATTTACATGCAATTATAGGTAACGCATTTGAAAAATATTTAGAAGGTGCATGATGAGCTTCGTCAAATATTACTAATCCAAAATCTTTAAAGGTGCAACTAGTATATTTATCTTTAGCAATAGATTGAAGCATTCCAATCACAATATCTTTATTGGTTATATCAATTTTATCTTGTTTAATAATTCCAATATTAGCATTAGTAAATTCAATAATTTGCTTTTTCCATTGATGTAACAAAAATGTTTTATGAACAATTATTAGAGTTTTAACTTTAAAATATGTGGCTAAATAAAGTGCAATTATTGTTTTCCCTGTACCACATGGTAAACATAATATTCCACCTTCATTAGTATTAATATACGGTATAATTGTATCTATAATATTTTTTTGTTGATCACGTAAATTTCCCTTAAATGTAATTTTAATTTTTTCTCCATCTAATTGTTGATTGGAATGAGGTAAACCTAATTTTTTAATTCCATAATATTTTGGAACAATAAAATAGTTTTCGTTTTCTTGATAAATAGGAAATTGTATTGGTTTTTTTTTATTTTTGATATTAAAATAGTCATATGGTTCAACCATTAATTCTTTTCTTGCAAGATTTATTGCATCGATATATTTATCATTTTTAGGAATAAAATATCCTTGTTTATATAAAATTGTAGAAAGATTTGATTTTAATTCTTGTGTAATTGTTGACATTATAAAATATTTAATTTTATATCTAAAAATATAAATATTTCAATTTTATATTTATAAAAAATATAAAAAATATTTTTTTATAAGTTAATATATATAGTACAATGTATAATCAAGTTGTAAATAATTCTAATACTAAATTTGACACTGGAATTAACTCTAAAGTTGATCCCCTTGGTATTATGAATAATAAATTATTTTATACCAATTTAAATGTCAACAATATTGGTATGACTTTATTAGCTGTATTGTTAGTTTTATATAGTGCTTTTATTGCTCATAAATTACCACCGCATTTAGAAAAAAATTTAAATAAATCTTATATTATACTAGTAGCATTAGTTTTGATTATTTATCTTACTACTAAAAAAGCAGCCTTAGGGTTACTTGTAGCACTAGCTATATTAATAACTATTCAAAGTCATGTCAGATTATATAATCCTTTACAATATAATAATCAAATTATACCTACTACCGCAAATAATTCTCGAGAAATTTCTTTATCCCCTAAACGTTCTCAATTAATTCAAGAGTGTATAAATAAATCCCAATTTCATAATGAACAAGCATCCAAAGCAGAAGCTATAGGAGATACTAAACAAGCAGAAGCAGAAAAATACAAAGTATGGCAACAAAATCTCAAAATCGAATATGCTATCAAATCAAAAAATCATTTAATAGAAGCAAAGATAGCAGAAGAAGCTGGTTATTTTGATCTTGTAACTGAACATATGAATTATGCTAAAAATTTCAATATGAAACTTATTACTTTAATTAAAGAAGAACAATTACATGAACATGCACAAGCTGCTTTAACGGAAGGTCGAATAGATAAAGCTGAAAAATTATATAATTACGCAAAAATAGAAGCTGACAAATTACAATTATTACTTGAAATTGATGATCACATCGAAAAAGCATCTAGAGCTCAAAATAATGGTCAAGATAATGAATCTAAAATTCATTTAGCTAAAGCCATGGAATTAAATAAAATTTATAGTGATTATAAATCTAATGAAGAAGAAATTTATGCATTGATTGAAAATAATAATACTTTACCGGATACTGTTAAAAATGAACAATTACCTGTTGAACAAAATGAATCACAAATATTAGGATATGATCACTTAGATTATGCTGTTTATTAAAAATTTATATTTAATAATATATGGCAAAAAATAATTTAAAAACTATAAATTATAATACTGTTGATAAATCCAATGACAAAGATGTTGGATTTACCGCTTCTAAAAGTAATGATATAAAAATTCAACAAAAAAAATTTGAAACTTATTTAGCTAATTCATATAATTATAAACAATTATGGTTTGAAAAATGCAATAAATATAATATTAATGAACCATCCTTTATTTTACCTAAAGTACCAAGAATTATTGTAATTGGAGATGTTCATGGTGATTGGGACCGAACTCTAAAAGTTTTAAAAATAGCAAAAGTAATAGATCAATCTAATAATTGGATAGGAGGTAATACAGTGGTTGTTCAGCTAGGTGATCAAATTGATAGATGTAGATTTAGTAATATACCATGTTATATTCAAGGAGCAACTGAATATGATGAAGGTAATGATTTGAAACTTCTTAAATATTTTACTCAATTACATAAACAAGCACAAAAACATGGAGGAGCTGTTTATTCTTTATTAGGAAATCATGAAGTAATGAATGTGCAGCAAAATTTAAGATATGTATCATACGAAGGGCTAAAAGAATTTGATAATTTTATGAGCGGTAAAAGGATTATTAAAGATGGAAAAACAGCTAGATTGTGGAGATTTAAACCTGGTAATGATATTAGTGAATTTTTAGCTTGTACACGACAGGTAGCTATTATTATCGGCTCAAATTTATTTGTACATGCAGGAATTTTACCCCAAATAGCTGAAAAATATAATGTTACTAGTATAAATATGATAATGACATTATATTTATGGAATAAATTAAAAGATATAACTAAATATTCTGATATTATACATCCTCATAATGATTCGCCATTATGGACTAGAGTTTTTGGAAATTTAGGTAATTTAAATTTATTACATAATAATAATCCTATTATAGATAAAATAATTTGTAAAAAAATAATTACACCGCTAGAAACAATATATAACATAGGAAAAATTTATGTTGGTCATACGCCAACTTTATCACATAAGGTAAATAACATATGTCATAAAAAAATATGGTTGACCGATTATGGTTTATCTAAAGGATTTGATAAATTTTTTCCCTCTACAGATAAAAAAAAATTACAAGTATTAGAAATAATAGATGATGGTCGAGAATTTAATATATTAGAAGGTTATTAAATATTTATTATAATACTATAATACATAAAGATTTATTATAGCATTATAATAAAAATGGATGTTTTTCAAAATATTTGTGAAAATAATGTAACAAATGATTTATTTTGGTACAAACAATATGCCTTATTTTATAATTTAGATAAAAATATTAATATAGATAATTATCTAGAAAAATTAAAAAATAAATCTAATGAAAAAAATATGCAAAATAAAATAATCCAAATTGAACAAGACTATATACAAAAAATACATAATATAGAAAAATTATATTTAGATGATAACAAAATTAAAATATTAAAAAAACAAAATAGTTTAATTATATTACAAAAAGAATTAGAAACTATAAAAATATTAACAAAATATACATTACAAAATAAAATATTGAATTATAAATTTTTAAAAATATGTTTAAATCTATTATTAGAATTCAGTGAAACTTTAAGATTACGTTTAAAACAAAAAGAATTTTTTCATGATAATATTGAAAATAAAATTAATATATCAAGATGTTCTTATAAATTTTGTTCTTATCAAGCTAACTGTTCATATAATTATAATTCTAAATCTAAAAGATTATGTTATCAAGATCATTATGTTCATAATATGGTTTCAGCTGATTTAAAAATATTATTAAAATATATCGAAGAAAAAAAAAAATCTATAATACCAATTTCTTCAGAGTTGATATTGGCAGAAAACTTAAGTTTTCAGTCAATAAAAATAGAAGAAAAATCTAATGAAATAAACTATACACCAATAAAGCATTCCTTTTTAGAGAATTATTCTGGTGAAAATATTTTAGAGAATAATATTGATGAAAAAAATCATAATTATGAAACTTCTTGTGAAAATAATTTACCAGAATTATCAAATTCTAAAGAATTTGATAATAGTATGAGCAAACAATTTAAAGATTTTATGTTCCCAGAACATAAATTAGATACATTTATTGTTCATACAAAAGAAATATTAAAAACTATAAATACTTTAAGTTTTGTTATTAATCATATGGAATGTGAATTAAGAACAAAATGTCTTACTTTACTTTCTCAATCTATATCAGATAATACTAATATAAATACACTATTTGCAAATATTCCAGATTATAAAATAGAAATGTTTCATATTGTAAAAAATTGAAAGTTAATAATATTCAAAATATAAGATTATTAAAATTAAGTTATATTATGCCCATTATTTTAAATGATTATTCAATTGATTATTGGATTACGGGAAATATTATCGACTGTGGTAAAAGTAATCATCCTAAAGATGAAGAAATTAGTAAAGGGCAAGAAGATCAAAATTTAGAATTTATGATAAATTACATTATAGCAGATACAAACCCACTAAAACATCATTATGACATCAAACCTTCAAGAGTTGATATTAACGAAAAACCTAAGTTTCAGACTGATATGCACAATAAACAAAGAAATAAATTCAAAGGAAAAAATCCACATAATTATGCATTATCTTTACAAACTAAACAAATAAATAACTCTATAGTTTATAATGAGGAAAAATTAAATAGTCATTTTCGTAAATCTTTCCAAAAAATATATTCAAATAATAAAAAAAATCATATTAATAAAGAAAATTATACAGACTTTTTATTTAATAATAAAATTTTATCATATGATAAAATTTAGATTTAAAAATTGATATATATAGAATATATGTATCAAGAATTATGCTATTAATGCAAACTATCTATAATAAATTTTCAAATTTATTAAATACGGTTCTAAATTTACAAATTTTGAAGATTAATAAAAAATTGAATCTAGAAATAGAAATATTATTAAATATTTTAAATGCTACGATTCATAAATTACCTTATAATATAACATCATATACTGATCAATTAAATAAAATAAATACTAAACTTCATTGTAGTTATATTAACAAATTCGATAAAAATAAAAAATGTCTTAGAATTGCTAATTATAAAAATAGTAAAAATGAAATATTTTGTTGGATTCATGCCCAACAATTATTAATAAGGTAAATATTACGAATTAAATACCTACTATAACAAACTAATATTAATAATTATAATAAAAAAATTAATATATATATTAATTTAATATATATTAATATTAATTCTCATAGTTGGTTTGATATAACTAAAGCAAAATAAAAATGTGCGTTAAATTATAATAATATAGATAAGAAAATAAATAAAATTATTACCTACAGATGAATAAAAAGATAAATTATTATTATGGTTAGACTACATTAAACTGAAAAATAATTTTTATTTTTTGGTTTAATCTTATAGGTTAAAAATTTGTAATGATACTATCAATATTATTAAATAGCTAAAATAATAAAAAATATATTAAGTGATGATATATTAGAATGCAAAAGTTAAAAAGATATAAAACAAATATATTTTAATAAATCTAACAAATATTTGTATCATTAGATAAAATCATTAAATTAGCATGTAGTAACTATAAATCAGCTTTAACTAATTTAAAAAATAAAAATATTAAATATTTTACTGTTAGATACATAAAAGCAACTAAAAAATCAAAGGTTTTAGAATTAGAAAGTTTTTGTACAAAACAATTAGGAAAAGTTATAAAAAATATTAAATGTAATAGTAAATTATTATATAAGGCAATAATAGATAGATTTTATCTATTGGTGATTTCTTATTATAAAAAAACTAAATAATTAGATCATTTTAATAAAATTATATCAATTAATTTCTAACCAGAAAATATTTTTAACAGGATTGGATTAACACAGAATAAAGTTTATAAAATAGGATGTAATTTAACTGATAATATATAAACTAAACTAGAATGTATAAATCATTTAAATTATATCAATAATAAAAAATCTAAATGGTTAGTAAATATTATAGAAAAAATAAAATAAAAAATTAGATAACTAATTTATATTAGATATGTATTAATTATTTAGTAATGGATATTAATATTAAATGTATTAACATCTAGGATTTAAATACTATAGATAGTATATCTAATAAAAAATATATGAAAGCTATTAGAATTATAAACTGTATTAGTTACAAATTTTTACAGCGGTACAATTTAAATGTATGGAATAGAATATTATATTCCATATAACAGAGGAAGCTTATACATTAAAAGTATGTTATAAATATAATTTATTAGATACAAAATGTTCTTAATAGAACTATAAGCTATAAAAATTGTAATAATAGCATTAACAGAGATATAAATAGCGCTGGTAATATCTTATTAAAAATTTATGAATAGATATTCTATAAGCTATTACTGTGAGCCTAACTGGGATATCTTGTGATTGTGCTTCTAGCATAATTAACGGCGATAAAGAATTATATGCTGGAAAACATAGCTTTTGCTTTCTAATTTAGCATTAAAACAATGCTTTATTTAATAGTTTTCCGAAGCAAATTGGTTTTCAATTTTATATAAAAAAATTGAAAAAATTATATACTTATTATAATGGTTTAATTTTTATGGCTAAATTAAAAGAAATAAAGAATCTTAATAATTTATTGAATAATCATCTAACAGAATTAGATGGAATATTACAGATGCAAATAAAAAAAATTAAAAATGAATATATAAATAATTTAATTGATGAAAAAATTAAATTAGCTTTCGAAATCTGTCAAGGAGAAAATTTAGATTTTGAACAAATAAAAAATAAATATTTTAAATCTAGGGATTTATATAAATATACGACTATAGATACTAATATTGAAATAAAAGCTGAAGAAGAATTATTAGATAAAATATTAATAGATGGTAAAGAATATTATTATGAAAATAAAGAATTAGGTACAGTATATGATATTGATTCGAATATTGTAGGATTATTTAAACAAGGGCAAATTATTTTAAATTAATTAATTGTATTAACCGTAAAGTAGCTTTTTTTGACCATTTATATTTCTCTCGAAATAAATTTATTTTAGTATTATCTAATTTTTGATTTTTAAAATTTTGTATAAAAATATTTAAATCATTATATCCTCCTAATAGTAAACTTCCTTTTTTTTCACGATTTTTTAAATATATTTGAGGAAATGTCGAAATGAATTTAGTTTTATATTTATCAGCATCATTAACATCGATATGTATAAATTGACATGGTATATTATTTGAAATTAATAAATTATATGCAGAAGTTGAATAATAACATTCTTTTAATAATATTATCATAATATAATACTTATTCATTGTTTTATTATATATAATCATAAAATTATTTTATGATTATATATAAAGATTCTGTACTATGTTATCATAGTAATGACTGGCGGATTAATACAGTTAATTATTAAAGGAGTACAAGATTCCCCTTTAATTAATAATCCTGAAATTACATTTTTTAAAAAAATTTTTAAACAACATACCCAATTTTCTCTATATCAAAATCAACGCTATTTAGGAATAGCAAATTTTGATAAAGAATATATAAAAATTATAGAAAAAAATGGAGATTTATTATACAATCAATATTTTCAAATAGAAATACCATATTTTACAATAAATAAAGTTTTAAATAATTTTGATAATATTAATTTGGGTTATGTTGTCAATTATTTAAAAATATCATCTAATAATATAGATAATATAGTATTATATATTTCTGATGGTATAACGAAAAGTAATTGGTATATTGTACCAATTAATTTATTTAAATCATTATTTTATAATAAATCTTTAAATAAAATAGATAAAAAAAAATTTTATACTAATATGTTACCTGATATAATTCCAGAAAATGATATAGATCAAATGTATGTAATTAATATTAATTATACTCAGATAAATCCAATTATAAATACTTTATTAGAACAAGCTAATATTTGGGAACAATTATGGATCCAAGAAATAATTAATAAAAAATTATTCAATCAATTAATAACTTATAATAGTTATTATAACCACTTATATTTGAATATAAAAAACTATATATTTAATCGTTATACAGAAATATATTGGTTTAATAAAAATAATTCATATTTTTATTTTATAGATAAAACCAATAAATCAGAAACTGAACGATATTTTGATTATATAAATAAACAAAATGATCAAATGCAAGATATTTTTGATATTGATATAACTTATACATATTGTCAAAATAATAAATTAAATTTTAATAATTATATTGATTATGTAAAGAATAATTCACAAATTATTTTGTTAATATTATCGATGTTATATGGATCAGATAATTTGATATTTTCATTTTGGAAAAAATATAATGTTAAAACAAATAATAATATTACCAATACTATTACAAATAATAATAATACATTCAAAAACGAGTCTAAACAAAATCTAGAATATTTTATAAATAAATATTTTTCAACAACAATAATTAACAATTATTTATTTGATATATATAAAATTGTGTATTTTAATATTACAAACAATATTAATCAATTATTTTCTACTTTAAACTTAAATGATCCTAAAAATATTTATATATTATTAAAAAAAATATTTAATAGATTTTATACAATTCCTAATTATCAAGTTAATTATAATAATTATTATAATGCTACATATTATAAATCAGAGATAGCACTAAATTATAATAAGGATTTATATAATATCACATCACAAGATTTAATTGATTACAATAATTTAATTACTACCTTTGAAGACCTATTAAGTGATGAAACTAAAAATTTATCTCCTGTAGATTTACAAAATATTTATGGTGTGATAGCATATGATATTGTTGATTCATCATTTAATTTAAAATTATCTAATGGATTAAAATCATTTTTAATATTATGGAGAAATAATGTGTTTACTCGTTTGTATAAAAAGCATTTAGATACATTTTCTTTAATAGAAACCAATGGTCAATTATTTAATTTTAATAATAATAGAAACTTGTATTTTTATTATTCTATTTATCCATCTAATTTATATTCTTATACTGATTTTATAACTTCCTTTTATGAAATGTTTTTTAAAAATAGTTGGATAGGAAAAATACCAAAAAGTTTAGAAATAGATATATTGAATAATGTTAATATAGTTCAAATTCAACCAGTTGATATTAATAATAAAAAATTAACTAATATTTTTACTACTGTTACTCAAAATAAATTTTATAATCTTAAAATTATTAACACATATGAATATACAAATGAATCATATAATTATGATATCAATACAGGTACACTATATGTTGATTATTATAATTATTATGATGATTCTTGTCAAATTGAATTTTATATTAATAATATTTTATATATCCATAAACAGGTGAAATATACTTATATTGATAATGCTTATATGACAGGTATGTGTTTAATAATTACGCTTGATTACAGTGGAGATATTAAAAATAAAAATATCACATTAAAAATTACTTTTTCTAAATATTTACCAATTATTGCATTTTATAATGATAATATGAACATACCGATATATAAAACTACGCAATATGATTTAATGATTAAAAATGAAAAAAATCAAATAACAAGTTTAAATTTCAGTAATAATCATATATATTTATCTGATTCAATTTCAAATATTAAAGAATGGAAAGTTTTGATTATTGTTACTATGACAAATGAATATAAAAATATACTAGTCTATTTAGATCCAGTTGAAGGTGGTTATTTACTAAGAGATTTAAATAATGATATTATAATTTTACCAATGGAATTAGATTCTATTCAAAAAATTTATTTAGAAAGTATTAATTTGCCTTATGAAATTATTACAAATATGGATTTTACTATAACATGTAATCAATCCTTTAATATAATTTCTTTAATAAATAAGGATTTATTTTCTTATAATTATTTTTATTATTTGGTTCATATCTATAATTATAAAGAATATTATAAACTCATTCCTTCAAAAAAATATATTAAATTTAGACCTTTACCATTTATTATTGAAACATTTTATGCTTATAGTTATATATTTACATTTTTTAATTCTATTTTAGGTGAAGAATCAAAACATTATTTTACATTAACAATTTTTTTAGATACTGAATTAAGTAGTAGTAATACAATAACACTATCTAATTTTATATATATCAATAATTATGATTCGATAAATATTTATCGAACTCGAGAAAATGATGTTACATATTATTATTTAACTAATATAACTAATATATCAACATTTACAGATAATTTTATGGATGATAATTTAACTAAAAAATATATTTTTCCAGATAATGACATTATAGAAAAATATCTGGAAGAAATTGATCCAATACTTTGTACATATAACAAACAAAGTAGTAATCATAAATATAAATATAAAATAGCATTATATGATACTAGAACACAATCTGAATCAATAGCTTCATCAGAAATGTTATTATTTTGTAATCCTATAGATATAAATAATCTAACATTTATTAATTTTACAGCTATTTATGATCCAATCTACAATCAAATTAAATTATATCGAACAAAATTAGATCAAGATATTTTTTTTACTATGGTGTATCATTATCCTCAAAATTCGTTAGTAATTAATATAAGTGATGATAATTTATTAGATCCCTATATAGAACCATATTTTTATACAACATTTAATTCATCTAATATAATCAATTATAAAATTATACGAATACCAGTTAATAATTTTGTTCCTAATTTAAATAATTTTATAAGTCATTCAACAGATTTATTATATACAAATCAAAAAATGATATCTGATTTGAATGATTATATCTTTAATAAATCTTTTATTTTATTGAATAATATAGCATCTTTTGATTCTATAAATGATCCCAAAACTGTATTAAATGCATCATTAATATATTTATATAATATTAATTTTAAATTATGTCCAAATTCTATTATTTTATTAAATGATATTCAAGTTGATTTTTTATTACCTTTATCTACAGAACAATTTTTTATTAAAACAGATCCTTATTATAAATTAGATATTAATTATAATTATATCAAAGTTGATCAATATGAATTAAATCAAGTGAGGTTTAATCCAGCATTTGATGAATTTAATTTGTATCCTTATGTTTTTAAAAATATAAATAATAAAAATTTAACAAATTTACCTTTTTCTGGAATACATAAAAATTCATCATTAAAAAAATTCATAGATACAATTATTTATACAATAGATATAAGTAATTACAGTGAAGATTATACATCTATTATTAATTTGATTAGTCAAATTGATGAAAATAATTATTTAAATATTTTTAAAAATTATTTTTTAAATAAGTTTGGATTAACAACACAAACTATATTAGATTGTATACCTGTTATTAATAAATTAAATTTTAATAATGAAATTTTATCATATAATCTATTAAATATATCAAATGATGATTATTTTATATATAGTCATAATGCATTTAAATTATTAAATGTTAGTGATACGGATATGGATCGAATAAATTTTAACACTGCTACTAATATTCAATTATTAACACCTGTATATAATAATTATAATGCTGCAAATAAGATTTCTAATAATTTGATAGAGTATTTAAATGATGTAGTTAATTATTTCACATCTCATATTAATTATATTAATCAATATATATATATACTAAATTTAATAAATCCCATAAATTATAGTAATAACACCTTATCATACGATGAATTAGTATTGAATAAACTTATTAATTTTAATAAAATTACAATCACAAATATAGATATTTTATATCCTATTATTGACCAAAATATTCATAGTATATATTATCAAGACAAATATTATAATTTACAAAAACCTGTAGATCAAATAATGTGTAATACACTTTCAATTTCAAATTTTGATATAAAAATAAATGAAAATAAGTATACTAATACTCAAATAAAAATTATTAATAGAAATGATTTTCAATCAAATAAATTTAATTATATTGGTATTACTACAATCGGTAATATTTCTCTAGATTTGATAACCAATCTAGATTCTAAATTTTGTCAATTAGATGATAATAAAATTTATAAAATATACTATGATACAATAAAACAAGTTAATCAAATAGACACCGGATGTAATTATTGTATTAGTTTGAATCCTAAAATTGTATCATTTAATGATTTAAATCCTTTTAATTTAAATTTATTATATATAAATAACAAATTTATATATATTGTCCGCATAGATTATTTATATTCGAATCCAATTCAAACATCATTTAATGGTATTTTTATAATTAATAATTATGCAGTTCCTGCTTATTACAATTATATTGATAATATGACGGGTGAATTATATATATTAGAATATGAATATCCTTTAATATTTAATAATAAAATTTTATTATATTATGAAATCAATCAATATTTGTGTTGGCAAACTACTTCAAATATAGATAAATTCATAATAAAACAAAAATTATACGTTAACTATAAATTTATAGATAATAATAATATTATTAATTCATATAAATTTGCACAAATTGAAAAAAATTATTATGATATCAATAATTTTGTACACATTAACATAGCTAATATAAATACTTATTATTTTAAAATTAACACAACTAGTCCTATCTTAAATATATATTTATATAAAAATGTACAAATTACTTTATTACCCCCAATAATTATAAAAAATAAAATTTTATTAAACTACAATACTGTTTATAATACTAGTATTATAAATTATAATAAAAATTATTATGTTTTATTAGTTAATTTTAAAAATAATAGAAATTTTTTGTTACAAATAAAAGATATTATTAATAAAGAAATCCCTCATGATAATTATCATTGTTGGATTTATCCACAAAATTTTTTAAATTTGATTGAATATAATATTAATTTTACAATTACAAATAATAAAATAATATTAGAAAATATAAACCATTTAATTTCTAAACTTCCTCAATATTCATTTTATTTAATTAAAGACAATATAAATAATAATGAAATTATATATTAT
>Ga0102875_1000583_pt1 | contig 13433 bp, 11 predicted proteins | sample Colrivmet1547B02_FD_78185 | JGI IMG/M metagenome (GOLD analysis project Ga0102875, IMG submission 78185) | Estuarine microbial communities from the Columbia River estuary - metaG 1547B-02 | ecosystem: Environmental > Aquatic > Marine > Intertidal zone > Estuary | place: USA: Columbia River... | reverse complement strand
TCTTGTGTTCCTTATTGGGTGCAAATTTTGCAGCCATTGGTTTTAATATGATGCACGATGGTGCACATGGAAGTTATTCCGATAATAAATTTTTAAACGAATCGATGGGATTCACTTTAAATATTATGGGTGGAAACATGTATGTGTGGAAGCAAAAACATAATGAGAATCACCACACCTTTACGAATATTGAAGGCCACGACGACGATATTAATTTAAAGCCCTTTTTAAGAATGCATGAAGGTCAGCAAAAGCTTTGGATCCACCGCTACCAACACTTTTACGGTGTGTTCATGTACGGTATGTCTTTAATGTTTTGGGTGTTTTACCAAGATTTTAAAAGGTATTTTTCTGGACACGTTTCCGAGCATACGAGTATGAGAAAAATGAAAACTTCGGATCATCTTATATTCTGGTCTTCTAAATTTTTGCATATTTTATTATTCCTATTAATTCCAATGTATACTGTTGGAGTAGTTGCCGCAATTGTAGGTTATATCACCATGTCTTATGTATGTGGAATCATTTTAGGTGTTGTTTTTCAAATGGCTCATGTAGTGGAACCCACTTCTTTTGTAACGCCTACAAATGGCATAGAAACGATCGAAGACGAATGGGCAGTGCATCAAATTAAAACCACATTCGATTTTGCTACTAAAAATAAAGTAGTGTGTTGGTTGTTGGGTGGCTTGAATTTTCAAGTAGAACATCACCTGTTTCCAAGGGTAAGTCATGTGCATTATCCGGCATTAAGAAAAATTGTAAGAGATACCTGCGATGAGTTTAGTATTAGATATCACGAATTCCCTACTGTTTTAAAAGCTTTCAGGTCGCATCTTAGTTATTTAAGAACAATTGGTAGGGCTTAAACTTGAGCTAAAACCCTTATAAACACTGTGTTTCGATTCACATTGTGAAAATGTGGATAATTACTAAATTATTTTTTGAAAAGAAGTTAGCAAAAGTGAAGAATATTACATTTCTTAGAGGTATGAAATAGACCGCTTTTCCAATAGGAATAGGCTATACATAAAAAACTAAATATTAAAACTTAAATTTAAAACCATGAACAAAGCAGAATTAATTGACGCAATGGCGGCAGAAACACACATGACAAAAGCAGATTCAGGTCGTGCTTTAGATGCATTCTTAAATGCAACTACAAAATCTTTGAAAAAAGGTGAGAAATTAACTTTAGTTGGTTTCGGTACTTTTTCAGTTACTAAAAGACCAGCTAGAATGGGACGTAATCCACAAACTGGTAAAGCAATCAAAATTGCTGCTAAGAAAGTTGCTAAATTTAAAGCAGGTGCTACTTTAGCTAAAGTGGTTAACAAGTAATTTTTTAAAAAATTATTTTAAAAAAAGCCTCGAATTTATTCGAGGCTTTTTTTTTATTTCTTTTCGAAAACTAAAGAAATAGAATTCATGCAAAACCTTTTGCCTGTTGGCTTTGGGCCATCATCAAACACATGGCCTAAATGTGCATTGCACCTTCCGCAAACAACTTCTGTACGAATCATGCCATGTGTTTTATCTGTAATATATTGCACACTGCTTTCGGTATAAGTTTCAAAAAAACTAGGCCAGCCACAACCACTTGCAAATTTACTATCCGATTCAAATAATTTATTTCCGCATGCTGCGCAAAAATAAAATCCTCTGTCAAAAAAATTATCATACTTTCCGGTGTATGCTCTTTCAGTTCCCTTTTTTCTAGCAATTTCAAATAATGCTGGGCTTAAAGTTTTTTCCCATTCTTGTTCCGAAATTTTTATTTTTTCTTTACTTGTTTTATTGAAATACGGATTCGCGGATGTGGTCATTTTTTTATTGATTTGTTGTGGTTTTTTTGTTGTTGAATTTGCGGTATTTACTTGTGCAATACTGTTGATGTTCAAGAAAATTGCAAATACCACAAATGGTATAATTGGTTTCATTTTTTTAATTATTGGGTGTTGCTAAATTAGACAAATACAACACAAATTTGTTTGCCAAAATTGGATTTCAACTGTTGGGGAAAAGTTATGCCGTCTGATGGGTGTTTTTATGCTTCAAAAACTTTTATTTGTCACAAAAAATAATATTTTTGTTATAGGCTGATTATCTTTAAATTTAAGCATCGAAGCCACATTTATCCCTAAAAAACAACCAATTTGGAACCTACTCAAATTAACGATCCAGAATACTATCACAAGGTGGTAGATTGTCAATATGCTTGCCCAGCTCATACACCAGTTCCAGAGTATATTCGCTTAATTGCTGCAGGTAAATATACAGAAGCCTATATGGTTAACTGGGAGTCAAATGTTTTCCCTGGAATTTTAGGAAGAACCTGCGATCGTCCATGTGAACCTGCATGTAGAAGAGGTAGGGTAGAAGAAGAACCCGTTGCTATTTGTAGATTAAAACGCGTAGCAGCAGACAACAAATCGGATGTAACTGGCTTAATGCCAATTATTCCTTCGGTAAAAAATGGTAAACGCATTGCCTTAATTGGCGGTGGTCCTGCTTCTTTAACAGTGGCACGAGATTTAGCACCGCTAGGTTATTCAATAGATTTGTATGATAATCATAATAAAGCAGGTGGAATGATGCGTAGTCAAATACCATCGTTTCGTTTGCCCGATTCGGTTTTAGATGAAGAGGTTGGTTATGTTTTAAATATGGGTATTGAAACACATTTCAATACGTATGTAAATAGTTTAAAAGAAATTACTGCTAAAAATTATGATGCAGTTTTTATAGGTACTGGTGCACCCAAAGGAAAAGATCTTTCCGATTTGCCTGGAAGAAAAGAAGCAAGTGCAAATGTGCACATAGGTATTGAATGGCTTGCCAGCGTTGCATTTGAGCATACCAATAAAATTGGCAAAAAAGTAATCGTGCTAGGTGGTGGAAATACCGCAATGGATTGTTGCCGTACTTCGCGTCGTTTAGGTGGTGATCAAGTGAAGGTAGTGGTAAGAAGTCCATTCACCGAAATGCGCGCATCGGAGTGGGAAAAAGAAGATGCATTGCACGAAGATATTCCAATTATTGATTGTCATGTGCCGCAAAGTTTTGTGGTAACAAACGGCAAACTAATGGGTATGAATTTCGATAAAGTGCATGCGGTTTATGATGACAATGGAAAGCGTAAATTAGTAAGCACAAACGAAGCACCTGTATTTATTGAAGCAGACGATGTCTTAATTGCTATTGGCCAAGAAAATACTTTTCCTTGGATAGAAAGAGATTTGGGATTAGCATTCGATGAGTATGGAATGCCTGTAGTAGATAAAAATACTTTTCAATCTACCAACGAAAAAATATTTTTTGGTGGAGATGCAGCATTGGGTCCAAAAAATGTCATCACTGCAGTTGCACAAGGACATCAAGCGGCCATTTCTATCGATTTATTTTGTAATCAAAAATCAATAACAGAGAGACCAAGTCCATATGTAAATTTGGTTAGTCAAAAAATGGGTATTCATGAATGGAGTTACAACAGTGATGTGGTAACAGACAACAGATATATTGTACCACAAGTGAATAAAGAAATTGCACTCAAAGACCGTAAGGTGGAAGTAGAGCTTGGCTTTGACGGCTTACATGGCTACAAAGAAGCCAAGCGCTGTTTAAATTGTGATGTGCAAACGGTGTTTACAGAAAATAAATGTATTGAGTGTGATGCATGTGTAGATATTTGTCCAACGGCTTGCATTTCTTTTACATTTAATGAAGAAGATGAAAATACATTGAGAAATAAACTCCAAGTGCCTGCCTTAAATTTAAGTCAAGATTTATTAGTCTCGGCGCCACTGCCTACCCAAAGAGTAATGGTAAAAGATGAAGATGTTTGTCTACATTGTGGATTATGTGCCGAGCGTTGTCCAACCTCTGCATGGGATATGCAAAAGTTTTTATATACTACCAGTAAAGCAGGAAATCAATGTCAGTAAATAATTTAATTAATAATTTTGTTGTTCGATTTGCAAATGTAAATGGAACAGGATCTGCTTCTGCTAACTATTTATTTGCAAAAGCAGTTTTTAGGATGGGTATTTTTGCTACACCTAAAAACATTTTTCCTTCAAATATTCAAGGCTTACCAACTTGGTACGATGTGAGGGTGTCTGAAAAGGGCTACCTTGGCCGAAGAGAAGGAGTTGATATGATGGTGTCGGTGAATCCACAAAGCATGGCTAACGACATTAAAAGTGTAAAAACAGGGGGTTATTTTTTATATGATAGCACCAAAGATTTACCAGCAGATTATATCAGAGAAGACATCAATTATATTGGTGTACCCTTAATGGAAATGTGTATTAACGAATATTCGGATCCAAGACAAAGACAATTATTTAAAAATATCATTTATGTAGGGGCACTTGCGTCACTTATGAATATTGAGTTTGAAGTATTGGAGCAATTATTTAAAGAGCAATTTGCAGGCAAAGAAAAATTAATTGCACCCAATGTAAAAGCGCTTCAATTAGGAATGGATTATATCAAACAACATTATGAATATCCATTGCCTATTCGATTAGAAAGAAGAGATTTAATTGGTGATAAAATATTAATTGATGGAAATTCTGCATGTGGTTTAGGTGCGGTATATGGAGGCGCAACGGTAGCGGCTTGGTATCCTATCACCCCATCCACCTCTGTAGTAGAAGCCTATTCGGAGTATGCTAATAAATATAGAGTAGATCCTAAAACAGGTAAAAATAATTTTGCAATTGTTCAAGCAGAAGACGAATTAGCCGCCATTGGAATGGTGATTGGTGCCAATTGGAATGGGGCAAGATCATTTACCGCAACCAGTGGGCCAGGCGTTTCTTTGATGAACGAATTTTTGGGCTTAGCTTATTTTGCGGAGATTCCTACCTTGCTTATTGATGTGCAAAGAAGTGGACCTTCGACAGGTATGCCAACTAGAACGCAGCAATCAGATATTACTATTGCTGCCTATGCATCGCATGGCGATACCAAACAGGTACTGGTAATTCCAAGTACGCCCAAAGAATGTTTCGATCTTACTGCCGATTCGCTTGATTTAGCGGAGCATTTACAAACACCAATTATCATGCTGACCGATTTAGATTTGGGAATGAATGATCATGTTTCGGAACCATTTGTTTGGGATGATAATAGAAAATATAACAGAGGTAAAGTATTGAATGCCGAAGAGCTAGAAAAAATGGGTCGCTTCGGCAGGTATTTAGATGTTGATAATGATGGTGTCACTTATAGAACCTATCCTGGTACGCATCCAACTAAAGGCTCGTTTTTTACGCGCGGAACTTCTAGAGATGAATACGCTGTATATACCGAAGACAGTGGCGCTTACGTTCAAAACATGGAACGCTTACAATTGAAATGGGAAACCGCAAAAACATTGGTGCCTGCTCCAATTGTATACCAAGAAAAAAATAAATCTAAAATTGGATTTATATTTTTTGGTACTACTTTATTTGCAGCCGAAGAATCGATGGATATGTTATCCGAAAATAATATCACAATAGATGCTTTGCGTTTAAGAGCTTTTCCATTTAATAATCAAGTATCCGATTTTATTGAATCGCACCAAACCATTGTAGTTATTGAGCAAAATAGAGATGCGCAAATGAGAAGTTTATTGATCAACGAGTTGAATTGTAATCCATCAAAAATTAAATCGATTTTAAATTACGATGGTATGCCCATTACAGCAGACATGATCGTTACCCAATTTCACAATTTATCATTATAAGAATAGCCTATTATGACTTATATAAAACCAAAATTTCGTCATCCTTCTTTGCCTAAAAATGATTTAGGTTATACCAAAACAGTTTACGAAGGTTCCCTCTCTACACTTTGTGCGGGTTGTGGCCACGATTCAATCAGTGCGGCCATTGTACAGTCTTGTTACGAATTAGCATTAGAGCCACATCGTATTGCCAAACTTTCGGGTATTGGATGTTCTTCTAAAACGCCTGCTTATTTTTTGAGTCAATCGCATGGTTTTAATTCTGTGCATGGTAGAATGCCTTCGGTTGCCACCGGTGCCAGTTTAGCCAATAAAGATTTAATTTATTTTGGTGTTTCTGGCGATGGCGATACTGCATCTATAGGCATGGGACAATTTGTGCATGTAGTAAGAAGAAATTTAAACATGGTTTATGTTGTGATGAACAATGGATGTTATGGATTAACCAAAGGACAAGATTCGGCTACAGCAGACGAAGGTTCTAAAAGTAAAGCGGGATCGGTGAATTTATTTAATGCCATTGACTTGCCAAGTTTAGCTTTAGAATTAGGCGCTTCGTTTGTAGCGCAAAGTTTTTCAGGTGATAAAGCACAATTGATTCCATTAATTAAAGCGGCCATCAAGCATCCTGGTTTTGCACTCATCAATGTTATTTCGCCCTGTGTTACCTTTAATAATAATCCTGGTTCGACTAAAGCATACGATTATGTTAGAGAACACCTCGACGCAACTTCAACAGTAGATTTTATTCCTTTGCAAGAAGAAATTAGCGTAGCCTATGAAGCGGGTTCTACTAAAAATATCGAATTACACGATGGTTCCTCTTTACAATTAAATAAATTAGCAACTAATTGGAATCCCGAAGATAGAATGTCTGCCATGACTGCTATGCAACAAGCAAAATTAGATGGAGAAATTTTAACAGGCTTAATTTTTATTGAACCCGAAACCACCGATTTACATGCCATGATACAAACCTCCGATACACCATTAAATACAATGGATGAATCGCAGTTGTGTCCAGGATCACAAGCGCTCGAAGCACTCAACGAAGAATTTAGATAAAAAAAATAGCGCTTATTCAGCGCTATTTTTTTTGATAAATATTTTGTGGTATTGTAAATCCGGCATAGTTTTTACCTTCCTTCTTCGTTCAAGATATTAGTATTACTTTTTATATACTTTAAAATAATGTATAATAAAGACGATAAAACGGCAGCTGTAATGAAGAACCCATTGTAGGTTGTTTTATGTTGCACGTAATTTCCGGCAATATTAAATAAAGCAAAAATTAAGAAAGTAGCCGCTAAACCGTTCTTCTCTTTTTTAATTACTTTTTTCCAACTGAAAGGCAAATTTGGTTTTACAAATTTCGAAAAACTTGGAATAAATGCAGGTGTTTTAGCAGCCCAATCGGTGTACATTGTACCGAATTTTTTTCTTAAAAATTGTTCTTCTGCAAACATAATGCGTTCGTAATATACCCAGTAGAAAAATCCAAATGCAATATTGAACCACCAATTTTGTGTCAACAAAGCGGGCCCTAACCACATAAAGAAGTTGCCTAAATATAAAGGATGGCGAAGGGTAGAATATATACCGGTAGTATTTACGGTGTCTGCAACTTGCTCAGTTACATTTCTACCCGAAGTATTGTTTGGTGTATGACCAACGGTATAGCTTCTAATATACAAGCCTAATAAGCTAATGGCTAAGCAGAAATATTCAAAGTATGTTACTGCTTGTTCGGTTTGAAAACAGTTTAACGTTGGGTTTAATTGCGATTGAATATAAAAGTAAATCGCAATTATTAATATAATAATAGGCAGGCTGCCTCTGTATCTAAAAAGCCAAATACCTTGTGATTCAAATTCTTCTTGTAATGCCATAGCGGTTAAGGTTATGTTTTATATTATTTATAATGCTTTAAAGCTTGCACAAAATAGGGATATTTTTTTAATTATAATAGTAGAAAGGCCCATTTCGTGCTCAATCTACACGAAAAAAGTCATTGGATATTCCAATGACTTTTTTTTAATGTTATTTTTTTTGAGTTATTATGCTTTGTTAATTTGATCCAGTATGCTTTGAATTTGTTCTGCAACAGCTGCTTTTTCAGCATCAAATTTATGATTCATATCTGATTTTGCATGACTAATATCTCTACTCAATTTAGTTTGTGCATGATGCATTTCATCATGAATTTTCTTGTTTAATACTTCTTCCTGTGCTGCAATAATAGCTTTCATTGCGTTGATTTTGCTATTCATTACCACAAAAACTACAATCACTAATACAAGCGCTAATCCTATGCCTGCATAGGCGTAGGTAAATTGCTCATCTGCTTTTGCTAAAGTTTTTAATTTTGCTTCTGTCTCTACTCTAAATTCATCAATAGAAGTTTGAGTCAGTTTTAAAGAATCGTTGGTAGTCGCAATTTTAAAATTAGCAGAGCTTAAAATTTCTTCTACGCTAGTCATTTTATTATTTAATTCTTCAACCGATTGGAATTTACCTTCGATTTCAGCTCTTAAACTATTTGTTGCTTTTTTTGCTGAATTAGCTGCGCCTTCAACTCCTGCAATTCTATCTTCAAAATCTTTTTTCAATAAATAGGGTGAAGGAAGTTTTTGAACAGACTTTCCTGCTGTTGCTGTGCTTGTTGTCGCTGGTCCAGCTGCTACAGTTGTTGTAGTTGTTGCTGGCTTTGTTACAGGTTTTGTTGCTGGACTTGAACTGCCAAGTGGTTTTGATTGAAATTGAGCAAAGCCATTGTTTACAACAAAGCTAAGGCAAACAACCAAGATGAGAGATAGTAATCTTTTCATAACAATGATATTTGTTTCCTCTAATTTAATAAAAAAATATGATTTTACATATACAAAAAAATATGTTTAATATATTGAAAATCAAGTATTTATAATTGAAAATAAATTCCTAAAATCACAGATTTGGCTTGAAACACCTGTAAATGCTCAAAAAAAAGGACCTTATTATTGAATAAGGTCCTTTTTCGAATTATTTTTTGCTATCTCTTTTTGCTTTTTTATCTGCGCGTTTTTCTTTTAAAGATTTAGCAGGTTCTTTTTTTGCTTCTTTGGTTGGTGATTTTTCTTTAGCCATGATTTCTATTTTTTATATAAGACAAGATAAGTAATATTTTTTAATAGCTGTTTATAAAGTAGATTTTATATTTGCAGCAGCCGTATTTGCTAAGTTTCTTGCTGATTCAATGCTGGCCGCTCTGTCTAAACAAACCCCCATTCTTCTTTCTCCGGCTACATTTGGTTTGCCAAATAGTCTAATTTGCGTATTCGGATTTTCGAGTGCTTTTTCGATGCCTGCAAAACTCACTTTATTAGAATCGCCTTTGACTAATATTACACTAGATGCAGATGGCCCATGCTGCACAATATTTGGTATGGGTAAATCTAAAATAGCACGCACATGTAAGGCAAATTCGGAAAGGTCTTGCGAAATCATCGTTACCATTCCGGTGTCATGCGGTCGGGGTGATAATTCTGAAAAATAAACTTCATCTCCTTTGACAAAAAATTCTACGCCAAATAATCCTTTACCTCCCAAAGCGTTTACCACTTTACTGGCAATGTCTTGTGCTGCCTTTAATGCATTTTCAGACATGGGGTGTGGTTGCCACGACTCTTGGTAATCGCCATGTTCTTGACGATGTCCTATGGGAGCACAAAAAGAAATACCCGCTTGGTGTTTGATGGTGAGTAAAGTAATTTCATAATCAAAATCGACAAAGCCCTCAATAATTACGCGTCCTTTTCCAGACCTTCCACCTTGTTGTGCATATTCCCAAGAGGCTAACACATCTTCTTGTTTTTTTATTACACTTTGTCCTTTTCCTGAGGAACTCATGATTGGCTTAATAACACAGGGTATCCCAATTTTAGCAACAGCGATTTCAAATTCTTCGAATGTTCCTGCAAATTCAAATGGAGAGGTTTTTACTTGAAGTTCTTTTGCAGCAAGCGATCGAATGCCTTCTCTATTCATGGTTAACCAAGTGGCCTTTGCTGTTGGAATAACCGAAAAGCCTTCGGCCTCTAATGCAATTAATGTGTCGGTTGCTATGGCTTCTACTTCGGGCACAATATAATCAGGTTTTTCTGCGCGAATAATAGTGGCTAATGCATCACCATCTAACATCGAAACTACATAAGAACGATGTGCAACTTGCATTGCAGGAGCGTTTGCGTAGCGGTCTACCGCAATTACTTCTACGCCTAATCGTTGAAATTCGATCGCTACTTCTTTGCCTAATTCGCCCGAACCCAACAACATCGCTTTTTTGGCGGTGTTGCTAAGTGGTGTTCCAATAGTAATTGTTTTTTCCATACGGAAAAGTAAGGATATTTTTTATGCGTACAAACAAAAAAAGCCTCACGAATGTGAAGCTTTTGTTTGGTAGCCCGTAGGGGAATCGAACCCCTGTTTGAAGAATGAAAATCTCCTGTCCTAACCCCTAGACGAACGGGCCATTTGTTAGAATGGAATGCAAAAATAGACTTTTGAATCAGTCTTACAAAATTTATTTGAAAAAAAAGCCGAATGCCTCAGTTCCACTATTTTACCTCCTCATTCTTTATTTGTATTTTTGAAGCATGAAAAATAGCATAAGGGTTGCAATTAATGGTTTTGGCCGCATTGGCCGCATTACCTTAAGAAGGTTGTTGGCAAATCCAATGGTAACAGTGGTTGCCATCAACGATTTGGCAGATGCCGCAACTTTGGCACATTTGTTAAAATACGACTCTATTCACAGGGGTTTAGCAGCCAATATAAAGGCCGATGGTAATAATTTATGCATAGATGATCTCATTATACCTTGTTTTGCTTTAAATGACCCATCAATGCTTCCTTGGAAAGATTTATCGGTAGATATCGTGATAGAATCTACTGGAAAGTTTTTAACAAGTGAATTAGCTGCTAAACATTTACAAGCAGGAGCGGGCCGCGTATTACTTTCGGCACCAGCAGCAGATAAACAAATTCCAACTTTAGTATTAGGCGTAAACGACGCGCAAATAGACTGGTCTGCAAAAATAATTTCGAATGCTTCTTGTACCACTAACAATGTGGCACCCATGGTAAAAATATTAGACGAGCTGGCTGGCATCGAAGATGGTTACATTACAACAATACATTCTTATACCAGCGATCAAAATTTACATGATGCACCACATCGTGATTTAAGAAGAGCAAGAGCAGCCGCGGTATCGATGATACCAACTAGTACAGGAGCAGCAAAAGCCATTACATCTATCTTTCCGCATTTAACAGGTAAGTTAGGCGGCGCCGGCATTAGGGTTCCTGTGCCAAATGGTTCTTTAACCGATTTTACCTGCATCTTAAAAAAGCAAGTTACCGTTGCGCAAATCAACGAAGCATTTTTAAATGCATCACAAAATAGTTTAAAAGGAATCATGGAATATACCGCCGATCCTATTGTATCTATTGACATTCAAGAGAACACACATTCTTGCGTATTTGATTCCGAATTAACTTCGGTGGTTGGGCGTTTGGTAAAAGTGGTAGGATGGTACGATAACGAATGGGCTTACTCCAGTCGCATTGCGGATATAGTAGAACGCATCAGGTTAATCGACTAATTTTTTATTTTTTCAATTTTTATTTATGTCATTTCCAACAATCGATCAATTTAATTTTAATCAAAAGCGTGCATTAATTCGGGTAGACTTTAATGTTCCATTAAATGAAAATTTCGAAATCACCGATGATACCCGCATGCGTGCTGCTATTCCAACGATTCAGAAAATTTTAAAAGATGGCGGATCGATCGTATTAATGTCGCATTTAGGTAGACCAAAAGAAGGGCCTACGCCAAAATATTCTTTGGTACATTTAGTAAAACACTTAGCCGAAATTACCCATTCAAATGTAAAATTCGCAGATGATTGTATTGGAGTAAATGCGAATCAATTAGCACAAAATTTAAAAGTTGGCGAAATTTTATTATTAGAAAATTTAAGATTTTATAAAGAAGAAGAAAAAGGCGATGTAGCATTTGCTAAAAAATTAGCCGCTTTAGGCGATGTTTATGTGAATGATGCATTTGGCACGGCACACCGTGCGCACGCATCTACTACCATTGTTGCGCAATTTTTTCCAGAAAATAAAATGTTTGGCTATGTAATGGCAAATGAATTAGCCAATGCCGTGAAAGTCTTACATGCAGCCGTAAAGCCCTATACAGCCATTATGGGTGGCGCAAAAGTTTCTGATAAAATTTTATTAATCGAAAAATTAATTGACCGAGTAGATCATTTAATTATTGGCGGTGGCATGGCTTATACATTTGCAAAAGCACTAGGAGGAAACATTGGTTCTTCTTTAGTAGAAGAAGATAAAATTCCATTGGCGCTTTCTTTAATTCAACAAGCAAAAGATAAAGGCGTAAATTTATGTTTACCCATAGATTCTATTATTGCAGATGCTTTCAGCAACGATGCAAATATTTCTACGGCAATGAACAATGCCATTCCTGATGGTTGGATGGGATTAGATATTGGTGAAAAAAGCATACATGTGATGGAAGAAATTTTAACACAATCAAAAACTATTTTATGGAATGGTCCGATGGGCGTTTTTGAAATGAGTAATTTTGAGGCGGGCACTAAAGCCGTTGCAATAGCCGTAGTTAAAGCAACACAGGCGGGCGCGTTTTCTTTAATTGGAGGAGGAGATTCTGCAGCAGCGGTTGCTAAATTTAATTTATCCGATCAAGTATCTTATGTCTCGACCGGTGGCGGTGCATTGTTAGAATACATGGAAGGAAAAGTATTGCCAGGTGTTGCGGCCATACTTTCCTAATTCCAAATTATTTTTGTTGATCGATGTATTGAATTAATTCTACTACTTTATTAGAGTAGCCCCATTCGTTATCGTACCAAGCCACTAATTTTACAAAATGATCGTTTAACGAAATGCCTGCGCCTGCATCAAAAATACAAGTGCGTGCATCGCCTTTAAAATCGTTCGATACCACAGCATCTTCTGTATAGCCAATAATGCCTTTGTATTCGTTTTCCGAAGCACGTTTCATTTCTGCTTTGATGGCCTCGTAGCTAGTTCCTTTTTTTAATTTACAAGTTAAATCTACCACCGAAACATCTGGAACCGGAACTCGAAAACTCATGCCCGTTAATTTTCCTTGCAATGCTGGGATCACTAATCCTACTGCTTTTGCAGCACCCGTAGAAGAGGGGATAATGTTTTGAAAAGCACCTCTGCCGCCTCTCCAATCTTTTTGAGAAGGGCCATCAACGGTGCGTTGTGTAGCTGTTACGGCGTGTATGGTAGTCATTAAACCTTCTTCAATTCCAAAGGCATCGTTGATTACTTTTGCAAGTGGTGCTAAACAATTGGTGGTACAAGATGCATTCGAAACTATATGCATATTGTTGGTATATGTTTTTTCATTTACACCCATTACGAATGTTGGCGTATGGTCTTTTGCAGGAGCAGAAATAATTACTTTTTTTGCGCCTGCCGCTAAATGTTTACCTGCACTTTCTTGCTCTAGAAATAATCCAGGCGTCTCAACCACATATTCTGCACCTATTTCAGCCCATTTTAAATTTGCAGGATCTTTTTCTGCAGTTACCCGAATGGTTTTTCCGTTCACTACTAATTGATTATTTATTAC
>Ga0102875_1000572_pt1 | contig 13632 bp, 15 predicted proteins | sample Colrivmet1547B02_FD_78185 | JGI IMG/M metagenome (GOLD analysis project Ga0102875, IMG submission 78185) | Estuarine microbial communities from the Columbia River estuary - metaG 1547B-02 | ecosystem: Environmental > Aquatic > Marine > Intertidal zone > Estuary | place: USA: Columbia River... | reverse complement strand
TCTTGCCATTGCAGATGTTGCAGCTTTAGCCACTGCTGTTGTTGTTGCTTCTGTTGCTGCTTCTGTTGCTGCTTCTGTTGCTGCTTCTGTTGCTGCTGTTGCTGCTTCTGTTGCCACTGCTCTTGCCATTGCTCTTGCCACAGTTGATGCTGCTTTTCCCATAATAGTTGCTGTCTTTGCCACTGCTGTTGCTGCTGTGGCATCTGTTGCATTTTCATTTCTTCATCATACAGATCTGCCCAACAATTTTTTTGCTGCAATTGCGGCATGTTCATTTTTTGGTGTGAAGACCTATCAGTTGATCAAGCTTTGAACCCTAGAATTATCGAGGGCTACAGTACTATGTATTTATGTATGCAATATCATATAATTAATTTTTCAATTTTTTATCCTTATTTTTAGATGTTTAAGATGGTATTTCAATATTATCTAATAAATATTCTTATCTAAAAAATTTTCCTATTTCTGTCTAATATTATTATCATTCATTATATTATTTTTATAATTTGTTTTTTGAGTTGATAACCATAGTCCTAATCTTTTTTCATTTTTATTTTTAGATGAATTTGATGGTGTTTTTTATAGGTTATATTTGTTAACTTCTTTTAATTTATCATCTATATTTCAACATTATTTAATAAATATTCTTTATACTTATTTAAAATTTTTTTCCATTCCTGTCTAATTTCATTATTTTGTTTTTATCTTTATAATTTGTTTTTGAGTTGATAGCCAACTTCTTAATATTTTATTATCCTTATTTTTATATATATATTAGATGGTGTTTTATTTTTGATATCAATATATTTTTTAATTTCTTTTAATTTATCATACCATGGCTTCAATCTATATAATTTTATTCTTAATATTTTAATTTTATTAAATAAAATCAAGAAAATAAAATTATCTTTTTAATTTTATTTAATAAAATTAATATTTGTCTATGGTAATCAATGCTTTAGTAGTGATTGCAACAGTGTCCACTGCTGATTCTGCTTCTGCAACAGTTGAAGCTGTTCTTGTTTTTGATATTGGAATAATTGTTGTACTTCCATTTGTCGATATAGTAGTTGCTGTTTCTGATGCTCTTGCAGTTGCAGCTGATGCAACTGTTCTTGCTGCAACAGTAGTTGCAGCTTCTGTTGCTCTTGCTCTTGCCACTGCTGCAGTAGCAGCTGCTGCAGCATCTGTTGCTTTTCTAGTAACTGCTCTTGTAACAGATGCTGTTGTTTTTGCAACAGATATTGCTGTTTTTGCCACTGGTGTAGTTGCTGCTTCTGTTGCTTTTCTTGTTGCATCAATAGTTGTTGTGTTTGCTGCTCTTGCTCTTTATTTTCTATTTCTTCATTGTACAGATCTGTCCAGGTACGTTTTTGTATTTGCTGCTCTAGCTCTTTATTTTCTATTTCTTCATCGTACAGATCTGCCCAGGTACGTTTTTGTTGCGGTTGCTGCTCTAGCTCTTTATTTTCTATTTCTTCATCGTACAGATCTGCCCAGGTACGTTTTTGATGCGGTTGCAATGTGTTCATTTTTTTGTTATTTCTGGACAAAGTTTTGAACCTTAGGATTCCCAAAGGCTCCGGTATTAAATATATATGTATACAATAAGTATATATTTAATTTTTCATTTTTTTTTATTTATATATATGGCATTTTTGTTTTAATTATTATTTTTACTATATTTTTTATATTTACAATCTATTCTGATAATTATTAAAATATTATCTATATTTGGATGTAATTTAGGATTATAAATCCTTACTATTATTGGCATGACTTAATATTATCTAATAAATATTCTTTATATTCATCTAAAAATGTTTCCCATTCCTGTCTAATTTCATTATTTGTCATTATATGTTTTTTATTTTTATAATTGTTTTTTTGATATAATAACCATGATCCTAATATTTTTTCATCTTTATTTTTAGATTTAGATGATGGTGTTTTATTATAGTCATCAATATATTTTTTAATTTATCATACCATGACTCTGATCTATATAATTTTATTCCTAATATTTTAATTTTATTATTTTCTATCTTTTCATTATTAAATTTAATTCGTTCTTTTATATTTTTATATTTATTAGATATTGATAAATAATTAATTTTAGTATTAAAATCTATATCATATTCTTTGATAGAACTAATATAATCTAAACATTCATTAATTTCAGTACAAAATAAAAATATTTTTGCTATTTTTTTATTTTGATATCTCATAGCTCTACTCATTCTTTGAATATTTTTAATTTTTGATGATGAAATATAAGTCATATAAATAGAATTACAACTAGGTATATCTATAGCTTCATCTAATATATAAACATTTAATAATAATGATATTTTAGTAGATTTATTAAATTCATCTAAAATTTTATTTCTACTAGAATAAGAATTATTACAAGTTATTTTATCAATCCAAACATCATAATAGTAATAATTATTATTAATTTTATTAAATTCATTAATAAAAATATCAATATCTTCATGACATTTCATATAAACAATCATTTTCAATGTTCCAGAAGATTTAATAGCTTCTATTAAAAACTGTATTTTTAATAAATAATCATTTAGAATATTTAATTCTTTTATTTCATTATCTAATTCTTCATTATTAAAAACAGGTAGATATAATTGGTAATCTGATATATATTTATTAGTTATAGCTTCATTAAATGTCATTTTATAAATATAATCACCAAATATTTCATTAATATCAATATCATGATTATTTTCTAAATCATATATTCTTGGTGTAGCAGACATATATAATTTTATAATATTATTATTATTAATTAATTTATTAATATCATCATTCTCATTATAAATATTATTATATGAAAAATTATGAAATTCATCAAAAATAATTATAATATTATTATCTATTAAATTTATTTGATTAATAATATCACATGATTTATAAGTAGCTGATAACAATATATTATCATTATTTTTAATAAATTCATTAATTATATTAATATTTCTAGTTCCATCAGAATCAATTAATAATGATTTTCTATTATTTTCATACATTAAAAATCTATTAATATTCTGTTGTGCATATTGTTTTAATGGTGTAATCATAATAACAATTTTAAATTTCATACCAATATAACAACTAATTAATGTTTTACCAGTCCCACAAGGTAAACTTAAAATTCCAGAATTATTATTATTATTAATATAATATTGATTAGCTATATTAATTATTTTTTCTTGATAATCATATAATTTAAATATATTATTGTTTTCATTAATTATCATTTCTTTTTTAATTAATTTTATTCTTTCATTATTATTATATTCAATTGTAATTTTTTTACTTAATTTATTAGTGTAATAAATTTGACCAATTTTATCAGTATGTTTACACATAATAAAAAAGAATCCACTTAAATCATCAATTTAATAGGTTTATTAAAATTTTTACATTGAACAATAATACATTCATCATTTTGATTTATATATATTATATCAGTTCCAATATCTTCTAATTTATTAATATTATTAGTTTTTCTATTTAATCTAGTATCATGGATTGAATTAATAAATCCATATGTAAATAATATATCTTCTGGTATATCTTTCCATAAATAAGAAATTTTAATATTATTATTAGAATTTAAATAATCATTAATAAAAATTTCATATTGATACCCTTTAATAATATTATTCATAGTTATAAATAAATTATTAATGTTTTAAATAATAATCTTTCATTTTTTCAAATAAATAAATAATTAATGTATAATAATATTTTACTTTATTATTAAATTTTTTTCATTTATAGCCTTTACATATTAAATTAAATTCACATGCAGATTTTAATGTTTTTCTTAAAATTTTATATTCTTTTATAACATCTTCTATAGATGAATACATATTAATAATATTATTATTAATAGGTGTAGTTGTTGTATTTGCGTTCTATCATGTATTAACCAGCTCAGAAACGTTTCTGAGCTGGTGCAGCACAATTTGGAGAAAAAAACGATTTAAAGAAAAAATAACATTATATAACAGAATATGTCAGAAATTGATAAAGATGAAAATTTGATTTCATGTTCTAGGTGCCATGTTAAATATCATAACACCTCAGAAAGTATAAGTAGAAATTTTGGGTATAAGAGATTAGGGGACAGATATAAATTATGCATTAAGTGTAGGGCTTCAACTAATATAAAAGAGTGTTGTGTATGTATGAAACGACTAAATAAACAGAATATCATGGAAATTAAATGTAATCATGGTATTTGTAAAAGTTGTGTTGAGACGATTTGGTATTCAAACAATAAACCACACATATTTAAATGCCCATTGTGTAGAAAAGAATATTCTAGCGCTGGAATTGATTTTTTACACCCTATAATTGGTAAAGTTGTTTTCAAAAATAATATAGAAAGTGGTTTAGAGGAGGCAAACCACTTATTTTTCTATTCCGGTAAAATGGATCTAAAGTTTGATAGATTATCCGAAAGCTTTAACATTGATGATATCTGGCTTAAGAAAATGAAAATACTATTTAAAATACTTTTTATGTATATGAGGTCTGATACCATGACTAAACCATTAGTATTGTATATGTATAAAGACAGAGATCACTCTTTTACACTAAAAACGAAGAAACCTAAAGATGATGATGAACTAATTGACGAAAGTTATTTTGAAAACTATTTGAAACAAGAAGATTGGATAGTATTAAGATTTCTATATGAATCAACTGATATTAGATCTTGGATTGAGGAAATAAAGACATTATCCACTTAGTTGATAATTAATTTAACCACATAATATTTAATAAAAAACCATCAGCGGTTTTTTATTAAACATTAATCAAATTCGCTATACGTTGAATAAAGATGTTCTTTAAGTTTTCTCATATGTATCCGAGTGTTTGCGTGTCTTGCTTTTTTATCCTTTGCTATATCTTTATTGCAGATCTCGCAATGGTGTTTAACTCCCTTTAATTTCTCTTGGTAGTATTTTTGAAAATATAACGGATCCTTTGGCTTCGTTGATTTAACTCCATCAGATAGCTTTGAATCCATATTATTAGTATCATTATTGTCAATCTTATTCTCAGTGATTAATAACATCTATTATTATTATTTAATATCCCTTTAAGCCGATTTAAATAAAAAACGGCTTTTCATAAATGGCTTAAAGGGATATCGCGGTAATATAATATATAAAATATGAGTTATAATATAGAAACTATGCCAAGAAAAAAAGGAAGACCTTCAACGAAATTAAGTAAGCTTAACGATATTAAAAACGCAGTAAGCAATGAGGATATTAAACTTATCAGGTAATTAATTATTATTTTTAAAATATTTGTTTTATTTTTTAATCAGAGTCATCAAAGGACTTAATATAATGTCTGTTACAGATACTTTGGCGTTTAATTGCATTTGCAACAGATAATAAAGAATTAACACCTCAAAAAGAAATTAATAAAGATATATTAGCAATAATGAATATATATGTAACTAAAATAACGATTTAAAAAAATACAGAAACAGAAGTCAAATTAAACGTGACCTAATAATTTAATTTAAATAGTATCTATTTATATTAGTTTATAACAGTTTATAATTATATAGCAGCTACTTATCCCAAGAAATATTATAATTTAAAACTTTTATTATTATTAATATATTATCTAATAAACTTGATTTAATAGTATTATAAAAAATAATTTTATTATTCATATGTTAATAAATCATCATTGATTTGAATTAGTTAAATATTTTATTTTATATTTTAAATACTTATTACTAAGTCTCATTATATTATTATTTAGAAAATGTGTATAATCATCCTTAGATAATACATAAAAATCTTTTTTAATATAGTCTTGAAATATTACAAAATTTTTTTTTAAAAAAAATTCCTTATGAGGGGTACATACTAGTGTACCCTTTTTAAATATTGAGCTCTTATTATTAAACTGTCTACTTTCTATAGGTACAAATCTAGAAGGATAAAACTTGTTAATTTTAAAAAAATATTTATTATCTTTATCATCTACTAAATATTTAGATTTAACAAATCCAATCATAGATTCATTATTTATATTAAAGACTAATTTAAAATTTGAATCATCTACATTGAATGTAGGTATGACATTTTTATTAATAATGGTTCCTATTATAGGTAGGTGATCAGATGTAGGATAATTAGTGGCATCATAATTTAAAGAATTTGGTTTATTATCATTAGTATTATCTGGCGTTTTCTGATATACCAATAATCCTTGAGATACTAAAATGTAATCACCAAATAAATTATCAATATTTTTACCACCTCTTAATGATGTTTTTCCTACACAACATGTTTCAGGAGGTTGTTTATGTGTACTAACTTTTAAATTTTTAATGTGGTCTATGTTTATGGATAATTTACTAAAAGGATAAAATTCATCGGACTTCCAATAATCATGGAGTCCATGATCATTAAAATCTCCACACATAATAATATGAAATGAATTATTATTTATAAAGTCATTACTTTATTTTTTGCAATAGAATTTATAAGCGCCTCACTAAATGCATCTGTAAAGTGTGTTATATTACCAAAATCTTTAATTTGATGTCCGTTGTGTAAATTTATAATAAGATAATTATTATTATGTAATTGATCAACCAAACTTATTATTAAAAATGGTCTACCCTTGTCTATATTTCCATTAGTTTTAAGAAAACCAGAACAGGTTATATTTGTTGATTTAAATCTTTTATTATACAAAATCATAACTTTAGCGGTATTATTTAAACTTGATAGACAACAATCATATTTATTTAAAGACTTAGTAATGACTGTATAATCACTAGGAACTTCTTGTAATGCTATTATAAATTTTATAATATTATCTTTACATGTAGTTGGTAATTTATCAGGCATCTGTGTAGTTTTACTTAGTTCACACGTATTATCATTAAATACACATTTATTCCAAGCTAAACATAGAGCTGATTTATCATTAAAACTGGTTATATTTGCAGTCGTCGATCCCCAAGAAATATTATAACTCAAAACTTTGATCATTATAATATTATATAAATTCATATATATTTTTTTAATTAAATGTCAAAGGATCAAAAGTTTAATATTTAGTAAATAAACATTTAATAAGTTGTATTGGTAAAGAATTAAATCAATTAAAATATTAACATGACGATATATAATTCATGGTTTATCTAAAAATTATTTTTTTTGATTATTGTGTTACTACTAATAAAAAAAATCTTTAAAACAATCTAAAGTTAATAATATTTTTTCATTAATATATTTAGCTCCACATATGAGTGGAGCTAGTCTCTTATTTGTTTTATAATCTATATTTTTACATCCTTTTGATATTTTATTTTAGCTCCTCACGTGAGGAGTTAAAATTTTATTCTTTTAACAATAATCTATATTATTGTTAAAAGAATTTTAACAATAACCTTTTGATATTGTCTTTCTTGTAAATCCAATAAATTTATAAAATAATCTTAAAACTTAAAGATAAATATTATAATGCAACAATTAATTACTTAAATTGAGAAAGATTAAATGAAAAATATATTCAAATTGAATTATTACAATAAAATATATATATTAGAATTAGAATAAAAAAATAAAATTAGAATTTATTAAATAAATTATTAATATTTTATATATTATTTTTAATATATTCAATATTTTTATAATATAAAAATCTTTATATCTTATTTATATATTTTACAATAAATTTTTATATTATTAAAAATACTTAATGATATAATTTATGTGTAGTTTATTTTATTTTTATTTATATCATATAGTATAAGCAAAAATATATAGTTTATTATAATATAATGGATTTTCAAACATTTATAAATAAATATAGTATTGTTAAAGATTTTTATAATATTATTAAAAAAGATTATATAGAAAGATATAATGAATTTTTAATTGATAGTGAAATATTAAGAAAATAGTTACAAATATTAAATAGACAAATATTTAATAATACTATAAAAAGAAGTTATAAAAGAAATATGGATTATATAATTAAAAAAATGAAAAATACTGAAGGTAGTGGTGATCATAATTTAGAGATTATAACACATACCAGAAGCAGCTAAAAAAAATTGTTTATCTACTAATTCTAAAATGGAACCATTAGTGCAACAGTATTTTTTGGATTTAGAAGTTGCTCTAAATAAATATAATATTATAGATGGAATGATGAATAAAATAGAACAAATAGAAAATAATCAAAAACCTAAAATTAATACAACTAAAATAATAATTTATGTTTTTAGAGCATTAAATACAGATTTAACTTTATATAAAATAGGTAAAACAATATATATTTAATTTTATTAATATCTTTAACATATTCAATTATATTAATTGAATTTTCTACTAAATAATTATTATATTTTAACGTATTCTTCTATTATTTTATATGTCATTAATAATTAAATTAATATTATATAATCAAATTATTAAATTATTAATTTTATTTTAAAATAAAGTTATATAAAAATATTTTTCCTAGAATTATAAATTACTTAATAAATTTAATTTATTTCCACAGAAATCAATATTATTTTTTAATTATTCTTTCATCAAATTCCATAAAATTGATGCATTAGGACAGCATTCAATTCTTTTAATTTTATCATATCCATTTAATTCATCTTTCTTTTTATTTATATATCTTTTCTGATCTCTGATGACATAATATTTATAATCAGCATTATTATTTTTCATAATAATAAAATATTCTAATGTAGATAATTTTTTAATTTTAATAACATGATCTTCAACTGCTATATCTAATTTTTTAGCAACTTTATTTAATATTTTATCTGTATTATCTAATTTTTCATTAACTTCTTCTAATTCTTCTAATTCTTCTTTTGAATCATCTAACATATTAGTAGTAATATCTAATTTTTCTAATGCTTCATTTAATTGATATTCCATTTTTTTATTTCTTTGAATTATCTCTTTATTATCCTCTAATAATTTTTCATTTATTTTTTGTGTTTTATTATTTTGTTCAATAATATTATTTAATTTTTCTTCTAATTTATCAATTTTATGATCTTTTTTTTCTATTTTTAATTTTAATTTTATAATAAATTTTTCTTTTAATAATATTTTAATAATCATTAAAATATTTAATACATTCTTCTAATAATAAATAATAATAAGCATATATTTTTGTATTTTTTGATCTCATTAAACATATTTTAAATGCTCGAGGATGTAAATAATATTCAATTTTATTACCTCTTCCACCAGAATTAAACTCTCGAACGTTCGGGAGTTTAAAATCTATATTTTCTTTAAAATCATATTGTTCTAATAATTTTTTAACACATATGATACCCTTATTTAATTTTATAACACCATATTTTTCAAGGCATATCATGATGAATACAATATTCTTTTTTACTAACTAATTCTCAAGATAAAAAATATTCAATTATATTAATATTAATTTGATTTTCTACTAAATAATTATTATATTTAACTAAATAAAAATTTATAAATAAATTTTATATTTTAACCTATTCTTCAATTGTCTTATAACTTGTCATTAGTTAATTTAATTCATTAATTTTAATTAATTCTATTATTAATTTTATTTTAGTTTATGTTATAAATAAATATATAATTAATTTTCAGAATCTATTTCAGAATCTGATTCTGAATTTATATTATTATGATTCTCTTCAGAATCTGAAAATTCAATATCTTTTTGATTATCTATTTCATTTTCATCTAATAATTGTAGATTATTAGTTTTATCATTCCAGGATTTTAATACTATATCTTTTTTATTATATGATAATGTATTAATTTCTTTAAAAATATCTTTTTTTAATTTAGTGCAGAAAAATGCATTTTTTAAATCATTCGCATTTTTTATTTTAAATTCAATTTCTTCTTGTTTTTTTAATGATAATTTGGTTTTAAAATGTTTGTATAATAACTCTATTTTATTTACTGAATTTGTTAAAATTTTATCAAATAAATATTTTTTACGATCTTTTTCTATTGTTCCTATTTTATTATTATAAATTGTTGCATAATCTCCATTTAAATTTGTAGAACAGAAACTATGATTTTCAGGTAACCTTTCGTTAAAATTTAAGTGTTCAATTATAGTAGTTATTGTATTTAATTCCATATTAAAAATACTATTTATCTCTTCTTTATTTAATTTAAATATATCTTCTGTTCCTATATTATTAATTATGATTTTTTGATTGTTATTTATTGTATTAGTATTATTTGAATTATTATTTGAATTATTATTTGAATTAGTATTTATTATTTTTGTAAGAGGTATTAAATTAAATTCGGTTTTTAATTCTTTTATAATTTTATCTTTTAATTCTTCTTTTTCATCTTTATTATTTTCAAATTTATTTTTACAATATTTTTTTTCATGCAAATATTTAGATTGTCTAAATAAAAATATTTTATTACAATATAAACAATTATAAGTTTTATTTACATTATTTACATTATTATTTACATTAGTATTTACATTATTTACATTTGTATTTACATTAGTATTTACATTATTTACATTAGTATTTACATGAAATTTCTTATTGTGATTCCATAGACTTTGATAACTAGAATATTCTTTATTACATGTTTTACATATAAATTTTATTAAACTTTTTTTCATATATTATAATATGAAAATAATATGTTTAAATGATTTATAAAAAGTTTAAAAGTGTAAACGTTTAAACTCTTTAATTGGAGGGAAAAAATTTTTTCAGGAGATTTTAAAATTATTTTATTGAAAATTTCAAAAATTTAATTTAATTAATTCTTTTAATTCATTAGCTGTTAAATTATCAAATGATAATTTAATTTTTTCATATAATTCTCCTATTATATTAATTATATTTTTTATATAATCTAAATTACAACAAAAATGCTCTCTGTTTGATTTACATCTATATTTTTTTAATATATTATGAGTTAAATTTTCTAATAAAGTTTTATCAGTTGTTGGATATTAATATATTATATCAGTTGTTGGATACTGATATAATATATTAATATTATTAGTTTTTCTATTTAATCTAACATCATGAATTGAATTAATAAAAGCATAAGTATATAAAATATCTTCTGGTATATCTTTCCATAAATAAGAAATTTTAATATTATCATTAGAATTTAAATAATCATTAATAAAAATTTCATATTGATATCCTTTAATAATATTATTCATAGTTATATAAATAATATTATTAATATTTTAAATGAATAACCTTTCATTTTTTCTAATAAGCAAATAATTAATGTACATCCCAAAGCTTTGCTTTGGGATTAAGATTTTATTATTAAATTTTTTTCCATTTATAACCTTTACATATAATATTAAATTCATATGCAGATTTTAATGTTTTTCTTGATATTTTATATTCTTTTATAACATCTTCGACTGATGAATACACTTTAATAACTATATTATTTATAGGATGTAATTGTTGTATTTGAATACCATTTACTCTTTTATCTGGTAATGTATTGTTTTCTAGATATTTATTTTTAAGTTCTGTTGGACAATTATCCCACATCATAACGTAATGACCCGAACAGACTGATTGTCGTTTAATTGCATTTGCTACGGATGCGGAACTCGTTAAATGTCGATCTTCCATACATGCTTTTTGATCTGGAAAAACTTTAACTATTTCATCTTTATTCAAATTTAACATTGCGACATATCCTATTTTAACAGTTTTCGATTCGATTGTTTCTCCAATATCTTGAATAGTATAATCATCTAACTCTCTTGATAATTTTGCCCATCTATAACCTTTATAAATTAATTTTTTATCAATAGCATTTTTAATAGAAGTTCTTGATATGCTCATACTAGCTGATAAAGAATTATCACGTAATGCATCTGCATAACATTCATATGTTTTTAATAATGTTTTACTATCGGCACTATATCGTTGAATTTTATCTCCACGTACTTGTGTATGATTTCTATGATCACTTAATAATATTATTGGATCAACATAATTATCTATTTTATTATTTTCATTATGTTGTAATTCAATTTGTTTAGTCTGTTCTTCCATTTGTTTTAATTTAATATTTTCAAGTTCTATTAGTTTTTCATTATCAACTAATGATGAAAATTTAAACTTATTACGTTTTGCAATTTCTATTACATTATCAAGTTCTTTGTCAGATACTAAAAATATTTCATGTGAATTAATAAAATCACCTACATTATATTTATATATTTTTATATTTTGATGTTTATGTAAGAATTTTTCAAATTCTTCATTTCTAGGGCATTCAAATATTTTAATAATACAAAACGTTTTATACTGTTCAGTTAATGTTTGGGCTCTAACTTGAATTTCTTTAGTACTGCCTATTTTTATTATTATTTTATTGTCTTGATCTCTAATTTTAGCTATGTATATAACATATCTATTTTTAAATGCTTCAATATAAGCATTATGTTTTTGCAATTCCATTAAAGATTTCATTTTATTTGTTTCATTTTTAAATATTTTATTTTTTTCTTCAATAATATCATTTTTAATTTTATTTTGTTCCTCTAAGTTATGCTTGATAGAAGAACTCCTTTGGAGTTGTTCCTCCATATATTCAAATATAATTTTTTCCATTTTAATAAAATATTTGTAAATTTTTTTTGATTGTTGTGTTGCAGCTAATAAACAAAATTCTTTATAACAGTCGATATTTAATAATATTTTTTCTTTATTATGTCCACCTCTATGATCTAATTTTTGCTCTTCATTTGGGAAGAGCAAAATTTTATAATCATTATCTTTTATAAAATTTTTAATTAATAATCTTTTAGCATTTATTTTTTGTGTAAAACCTATAAATTCATAAATATCAGCTAAATCTATTGTAAATTCATTTTTATTTTCTTTATAATTTTTATATATTTCATAATTTAACTCAAATATTTTGATATCATCTTCAGTAAAATTATCTTTTATTAATTTTATTAATTTATTATCATTTAATATATTATTTTTTATTAGTTTATTCATTAATAAAATATTAACTATTTCTTTATGTATTATATACCCAAAGAACGAAATGGTTTTACTAAAAATATAATTTTATTTATATTAACTACTATAATATAAATATTATAGTAGTTAATATAAATATTATCGTTTAGGAAAAATATCCTAGTATGTTCAATTAAATTATTATAATTTGATATTTTTATATTTATGTAATGAGTTTAACATACATTTTCTTAATTATTTGAATGAACTAATATATTGCCATTTTAAGTGATTATAGATTTTTTTCCAGATTTGATTGTTTTCCATTATTTTATATGAGTCCTTATGTAATGGAGTTTTAACAAAATGATTTCATTCAATTTTACATCACCTAATTTAGGATCATATATCTCCTCTTTTGGGAGGAATGAACTAATATCATCACATATATTATGTTTATTTATAAATATAATATAATCTTTATTTATTACAAAATATTTTTGTAATAGACATTTTGCATTATCTTTGCGTGTAAATCCAATCCATTTGAAAGCAAATTCAATATTAATATATATTAATAATATATTAATCATTTT
>Ga0102875_1000563_pt1 | contig 13708 bp, 12 predicted proteins | sample Colrivmet1547B02_FD_78185 | JGI IMG/M metagenome (GOLD analysis project Ga0102875, IMG submission 78185) | Estuarine microbial communities from the Columbia River estuary - metaG 1547B-02 | ecosystem: Environmental > Aquatic > Marine > Intertidal zone > Estuary | place: USA: Columbia River... | reverse complement strand
AGCCGGTCCTTGCCAATGAGCTGGCCGGTTTCGCGGCAGATGCCGTAGGTTTTGTTTTCAATGCGCATCAGGGCCGCCTTGAGGTCCCGAATAAACTTTTCCTGACGCGCGGCCAATTGAGCATTTGCTTCTTTACTCATGGTCTCTGACCCCTCTTCAAAACTTTTGAAAACAGGCGACGTGTCGTCCGTTCCGTTGTTCAAGTTGTTGGCGAATTGTTCGCGCAGCAGGCCCAGGTCTTGCTCGGCCTTGGCAATTTTGTCAATAATCAACAAGCGAAACTCTTCCAGGTCGGCCTCGGAGTAACGGATTTTGTGGGTTTCGGACATGGTTGTTTAGAAGGTTATTCGGTTTAGGAAGCAGTGAAGATAAAAAAGTTACGCCTTTTCCAATACCACCTGGCACGTTAAACCTTCTACCTCGACTTCCACAGGCACGGCAGAGGCAGGTATACCTCGCAAATCCCAAGCCAAACCCACCGCCAAAACTTCAGAGGCAACCCATTTCGCATGGGCCATCAAGGCCTCCCGGAGGGGGCTTGGCGCTTGCAACCAAAGCGAAATGCGGTCCGTAATTTCCAAACCGGAATCTTTACGGAGGTTTTGGATGCGGTTCACCGTTTCCCGGGCCCAACCTTCGGCTTCCAATTCCGGAGTGAGTACAGTGTCCACGGCAACCGTCAGGCCGCGCTCGGAGGCCACTTCCAGTCCAGCTTGTACCTCGGTGCTGATTTCCACGTCCTCCGGCGTCAATTCAAAGGAACCGTCCGGCAGTTGGAGGGTCCAAGAACCGCTGGTTTCCAAAGCATTCAGTGCTTCGGGGCTCAAGGCAGCGATTCCGGCCGCCACGGCTTTCATGGAGGCACCGGCCTTGGGTCCCAATGTCTTGAAGTTGGCCTTGGCTTTTTTGGTGAACACGCCGCTTTCCGCCGTCACGGGCACCAAAACTTTGATGTTGACCTCCGCCAAAACCAAGGGAGTGATGGCCGCCAATTCGGCCCGGCGCTCCTCGTTCAGCACGGGAACGAGCATTTTCGCCAGCGGTTGGCGCACGCGCATTTTGGTGCGCTTGCGCACGCTCAGCACCAAGCTGGTTAGGCCTTGAGCCAAATCCATGCGGGCCTCCAAACCGGCGTCCAGGTGCGCGGCATCCACCTCCGGAAACGAAGATAAGTGCACGCTGGTGCCGCTGTTCAAGTCCCGGTACAAACGGTCCGCGTAAAAGGGAGCCAGCGGCGCAATGAGCCGCGCCACGGTGTCCAAACACGTGTGCAGGGTGTGGTAGGCCGCGCGCTTGTCTGCGCCCATTTCGCCCTTCCAGAACCGCCGCCGGCACAGCCGCACGTACCAATTGCTCAGGTGGTCCGTTACGAACTCCTGAACCGGCCGGTACGCCTTGGTGGGCTCGTACTGGTCCATTTGCTCCGTCACTTCCGCAACCAAAGACTGCAGACGGCTCAAAATCCAGCGGTCAATTTCCGGACGGTCCGCCGGGGCAATCGCGGGGGTGGTTTTGGGATCGAAGCCGTCCACGTTGGCGTAGAGCGCAAAAAACCCATAGGTGTTGTAGAGGGTACCAAAAAACTTGCGCTGAACTTCTGTCACGCCGTCCGGATCGTACTTGAGGTTGTCCCAGGGCTGGGCATTGGTGAGCAGGTACCAGCGCACCGCGTCGGCCCCGTGGAGGTCCATGGCCGCAAAGGGGTCAACGGCATTGCCCAAGCGTTTGGACATTTTTTGGCCGTTTTTGTCCAGGACCAAGCCGTTGGAGATGACGTTTTTGTACGCTACGGAATCCTTGACCAGGGCCGAAATGGCGTGCAGGGTGTAAAACCATCCGCGCGTTTGGTCCACGCCTTCCGCAATGAAATCCGCGGGAAACGCAGACCCTCCGTCTACCGCCTCTTGGTTTTCAAAGGGATAGTGCAGTTGGGCAAAGGGCATCGCCCCGGAATCAAACCAAACGTCAATCAAATCGGTTTCGCGGCGCATGGGCTTGCCGGAAGGAGCGGTCAAAACCCAGGCGTCTACGTACGGACGGTGCAAGTCCACGGCGTCGTAGTTCGCAGCGGAAAAGTCACCCGGGGTGAAGCGGGCCAACGGATTGGACGCCATGTGACCGGCAGCAACCGAAACGTCCAACGCTTCCTTCAACTGCTCCAAGGAACCGACACAAACGGTTTCTTTTCCGTCTTCCGTGCGCCAGAGGGGCAACGGAATGCCCCAGTACCGCGAGCGGCTCAAATTCCAATCGTTCAGCGATTCCAGCCAATTTCCAAACCGACCGGTTCCCGTGCTGGCCGGTTTCCACTGAATGGTGTTGTTCAGGGCCTGCATGCGTTCTTTGACCGCGGTGGCGCGAATGAACCAGCTGTCCAGCGGGTAGTACAAGACCGGCTTGTCCGTTCGCCAGCAGTGCGGGTAGCTGTGCACGTACTTCTGAACTTTGAACGCTTTGTTCTCTGTTTTCAGTTGGATGGCGATTTCTTCGTCCACGCTCAATTTGGGCGCCTCTTCCTCCAGGTAGTAGGCGTTTTTGACAAATTTTCCGGCCCACGGGCCGCCGGCTTGCGGAATAAACCGCCCGCGGAGGTCCACCAATGGAACGGGGTCACCGTCTTCGTTCAACACCAAAAGAGGCGGCACCCCGGCGGCTGCGGCAACCCGGGCGTCGTCCGCGCCAAAAGTGGGTGCCGTGTGCACCATGCCCGTCCCGTCTTCCGTGGTCACAAAATCACCCGGAATCACGCGAAAAGCCTGGTCTGCGTTTTCGTGCGGCAACGCACCCGGCAGCAACTGCTCGTAGCGCAAGCCCACCAAAGCGGAGCCCAAGTGGGTGCTGCGTCGGGTCCAAACCGAACCTTCTTCTTCTGCCTTGAAATAATTGGGCACCAAAGCGGTGGCCAACACCACCTCCACCGCCACATGCGTGTAGGGGTTTTCGGTGGCGATGCGGCTGTATTCAATCTCCGGGCCCACCGTCAGCGCCGTATTGGACGGCAAAGTCCACGGGGTGGTGGTCCAGGCCAACAGGTGCACGCCGGCATCCCCAAAAAGCGCGCGGCTTTGGTCCGTTGGCACCACGGCAAACTGTGCCGTTACGCTGGTGTCTGTAACGTCTTTGTAGCAACCGGGCTGGTTCAACTCGTGGGAGCTCAAGCCGGTACCCGCGGCGGGTGAATACGGCTGGATGGTGTATCCCTTGTACAGCAAGCCCTTGTTGTAGATCTGGGACAGCAACCACCAAATGGACTCAATGTACGGCGTCTTGTAGGTGACGTAGGCGTTATCCTGGTCCACCCAGTAGCCCATTTTCCGGGTTAAGTCGTTCCAAATGCCGGTGTACCGCATCACGGCCTTGCGGCACGCGGCGTTGTACTCCTCAATGGTGATGGTTTTGCCAATGTCCTCCTTGGTGATTCCCAACTCTTTTTCCACGCCCAGTTCCACCGGAAGTCCGTGCGTATCCCATCCGGCCCGACGGTCCACGCGATACCCGCGCTGGGTTTTGTACCGGCAAAAAGCGTCTTTTAATGTACGCGCCATGACGTGGTGGATGCCCGGCAGCCCGTTGGCGGAAGGGGGACCTTCGTAAAAGACAAAGGCCGGCGCATCTGCCCGCTGCGCCAAGCTATGCGCAAACGTTTCCTCAGCTTCCCATTGCGTCAGCACCTCCCGCTGTACGGCAGCGAGGTCCAACTGGGTGTATTCTGGGTAGTGCGTTTTCATGGGAGCACAGCGATCACTTTCAATTCAACGGCAATGGGCGTGGGCAAGGCGCCCACTTCCACCGTGGTGCGGCACGGACGCGGATTAACGTCCGCAAAGTATTCTGCGTACAGCCGGTTGAAGACGGAGAAGTCGCGGCGCATGTCGGTTAAATAGACCGTTACGTCCACTAAATCAGACCACTTCGCGCCGTTTTCTTCCAAAACCGTGCGCACATTCGCCATAACGCTGTGTACTTGGGCCTCAAAATCAAAAGATTGGTAATTTCCGGCCGCATCCAAGGCGAGGCCGGGCACGCTGGAAGCCGCCGGGGCGCTCTTGGGCAACCGGGGCCCAATGCCCGATACAAACAACAGGTTGCCCACTTTGCGGGCGGCAGGGTACAGCCCCACGGGCTGCGGAGCGTTGGAAGCGGAAGAGTCCATAGGAGGCAAAGATACAGCGCGCGCGAGGGATGGGCGAGGGCGCTGTTGGTTTTGGGCTGCACACGCTTTTCAGGAACCGCCGCCCCGCACAGCAACTCCGCCGCGCAGTACCAAATTGTTAAAAAACGAAAAACGCCGCCCAAAAGACGACGTTTTTCTAACCCTTGTGTCGAAACAGCTCAGAAAAACCAATCCAACAGGACAAATATAGAATAATTTTCAAAGTGTAATGTAAACACTAAGTAAATTTTTTATTTTTGTTCCTCCAACAGCGAATGGAGGGAGGTGGTCCTTGCGGTATGGGGCGTGTTGGTCCTTGATTTCTGAGCCTCTTCATACGATTGCACGTTACCAAGCAGCGAGCCCATCTTCTCCAGTTCGTACTTTTACCCCGTGGCCACCGTTAAAAAACTCGTTGGGGATGCTGCGCTCTACGGTGTGAGCAGCATTGTGGCCCGTTTGCTCAATTTTTTATTGACCCCGCTGCACACCGCTGTGCTTCCCAAATCGGAGTACGGAGCGTACTCAGACCTCTACGTGTTTATTGCCTTTTTGATGGTGGTGCTCACCTACGGGATGGAAACAGCTTATTTCCGGTTCAGCCAGCGGTCGGACGCCAATTCGGAATCCGTGTACAGCACCTCGCTGCTGTCCATTTTGGGAACTACGGTTTTTTTCTTGCTGGTATTGAGCTTGTTCTACAAACCTCTGGCTGAGGTTTTGCGGTACGGCAGTCGTCCGGAATTGGTTTTGGGAATGGGCCTCATTGTGGCGTTTGAAGCCGTGGCGGCCGTTCCCTTTGCCCGGCTCCGGGCTCAAGGAAAGGCGGCGCGCTTTGTGGCCATCAAGACCGGATTGATCTTGGTGAACATTGTGCTCAACCTGTTTTTCTACCAATGGTACCCCGCGCACAACCCGGCGTTTGACGCCCACACGGTTCAATGGGTTTTGGTGGCCAACCTGGGAGCCTCCTTGTTCATGCTCTTGTGTTTGTGGCCGGAGTGGCGCGCCATTCGCTTTCCGAACTTCGATTGGACCGTTTGGCGCCGAATGCTTGCCTTTGGATTGCCTCTGCTGTTGGCAGGATTGCCGGGCGTTGCCAACGAAATGGCCGACCGCTTTTTCATCAAGTATTTACTGCCCGCAGAGACCAGTTTGGCCGACGTCGGCACGTATTCCGCCATCTACAAGCTGTCCATCTTTTTGGTCATGTTCAACCAGGCGTTCCGCTACGCGGCGGAGCCCTTTTTCTTCAAAGCGGGTAGCCAAGGAAATGCGGCACCGCTTTTGGCCCGCACCACGCGTGCATTTGTAGCGGTGGTGGGCTTGGGCATGGTTTTGGTTTTGGCCGGATTGGACCTGCTCAAGCACTTCGTTGCGGCCAAGTACTGGGACCACCTCCACCTGCTTCCCATATTGCTGTTGGCCAACCTGTTTCTGGCCCTCAACACCCAGTTGTCCCTCGGCTACAAGCTGAACGACAAAACGTCGTTGGCGCTGCGCGTAACCTTGGTGGGATTTGCGTTGACGGTGGTGCTGAACTGGGCCTGGATTCCCCTGTGGGGCATTGAGGGAGCCGCCTGGGCCACCTTGGTGAGCTACGCCGGCATGACCCTAGTCTCCTACGGCTTGGGAACCAAACACTTCCCTGTTCCTTATGAGGTGGGGAAAATCTCCTTGTACCTGGTTGCGGCGGCGGCGTGCGGCTATGGTGCCTTCCTGGCTTCCGGCATGCCGCTCCTTCAAATAGTGGCCGCGGGGGTTTATGCCGCCGTGGTATTTGCCGTTGAGCGCCCAGACCGTTGGCGCCACACCTCCGTCCCAAACCAAACGCCTGCTCCATGATGCACGTCGCCATCGTCAACCGCTCCCCGTATCCCTTGCCTGCATACGCCACCCCGGGCAGCGCAGGCGTGGATCTTCGCGCGCACCTGCCGGAATCCAAAGTGCTCCAACCCGGCGAGCGGGTGTTGATTCCCACCGGCCTTTCCCTGGCCTTACCGGATGGCTTTGAGGCACAGGTGCGGCCGCGCAGCGGACTGGCTTTGAAACACGGCATCACGGTCCTCAACAGTCCGGGAACCGTCGACGCCGATTACCGCGGAGACGTGGGCGTGATCCTCATCAATTTAGGCACTGAACCCTTCACCATTGAACCCGGCGATCGCATTGCGCAGCTGGTTATTGCCGCCTATGCCCAGGTGGAGTGGACGCCTGTTGAGGTGCTCCCGGAAACCGAACGCGGATCAGGAGGATTTGGACACACCGGCACACAAAAATAATTTTCACCCCCCAGCACCGGCTCAATTCCTTGCTGAAAACAGGTGTTTTTACCGGCAAAACGCTCGGCCGAAAGCGTTGCAAATACTTGATTTACTGCAAAATTTAACTACCTTGGATCCGTGGAAACGCATCATGTAATTCCCTTTGGCTCCAGCTGGTGGTGGGGAGGATGGCTCATTTTTGCGGTCTACGGAACCATTGTTTTTTGGATTGGAAAAACGGCCACCAAAGCCACGCGCAAGCAGTTTGAGCGTTGGTGGGGATGGGTCATTTTGGGCTTTTTTGCCTTTGGACAATTCTACCAAGTACTGGACGGCTCTTGGAGCCTGCAAGAAAGTCTCCCGCTGCACCTGTGTTGGTTCAGTCGTTTTTTGGCGGTATTGTACCTGACGTTCCGTCAAAAGTGGGCCTTGGTGCCGCTGTTCTTCTGGGGAATTGTGGGCGGGTTTCATTCGTTGATGACGCCAGAAAGCACCCTGGGAAGCGGTTCCTTCATGCTGGTGGAATACTACTTCAGCCACGCCGGCATCATTTTAGTCCCGCTCTACAGCGTGTTTGTGGGCGGATGGCGCATTCCGGCCAACGGTTGGTTGCAGGCGTTTTTTTGGAACAACGTCCTCTTGATTCCGATTTACTTGATCAATTTGGGCGTAGGCGGCAACTACATGTTCTTGGTGTCCCCCCCGGTAGCAGAGAATCCCTTTGTAGTGGGCCAGTGGCCCTACTACATCTTGGGTTTTGAGGCGGCGGCCTTGCTGCACTACGGCGTGTTGCGCCTTATTTTCTTCAATTATTTACGTCCCAAAAGAGCAACTGCATGAGCGAGCACCACGTCAATCCTATTGGTTTGTTGTGGTGGTTTATGGGATGGGCCCGGCTGGCCGTGCTGCATTTTTTGGGGTTTACGAACGTCTCCGATAAAAGCATTGAACCATGAACGCGCACGACTGGATTGCTACAGGTCTGGGCTGGTACCTCTTTGCGGCGGTATTTGTTCTGTTGTGGTGGGTGGCCCCGCGCTTGGGTTCGCCGCGCCTGAAGACTTTTGAAAAGGGGTTGGCGGTCTTCATTGCTGCCAACTACGCCTTTTACCACGTTTCCGCAGCTGTTTTGGGGGATTGGTCCGTGCAGGATTCTCTGCCGTTTCATATGTGCAACCTCACCCAGCTGATGTTGATTTGGCACCTGCTCACGGGGCAGCAGTGGGCGTTTCGTATCTCGGCCATTTGGGGTCCTTTGGGTGGCATTCAAGCGCTCTTTACCCCGGGCATAGAGGCAGATTATTGGTTTCCGTTGGTGGTTCAGTTTTTTGTTTCCCACAGCTTAGTGGTTTTGGTTCCGATTTACCTGATGGTTCGTGCCGGACGTCGGTTGCCCAAACGCTTCTTTTGGCCCATCATTGGGTACACCCACTTAGTTGCCTTGGTGCTGCACCTGATCAACCGCTCGCTGGGAAGCAACTACATGTACGTCAACCAACCCCCGCCCGTGGACCATCCGCTACTGCACGGCAGCTGGCCCTACTACTTGTTTTGGATCGACGTGGCGTTGCTTGCTTTGGTAGCCTTGTTTCTCTGGGGGTTCCGGCGCTACACACACCCCGAAGGCGAGGGAAACCCCTCGGTTGGGGAGGCGTGACACTTTTTGTTACACTGATATAAATCAGGTTGTTGCCGGAAGTGGAAGAAGGGCTGCTTCGTTTCTTGGCAGAAACAGAGTCCGACGCACGGGCCTTTATTGCACGAAAGCACCATTGGCTGTTGGAGCTGGGGCACCGAAGCGTTTCCAACGCCTTGGTTTTCCGTGGCGAACAACCGCTGTTGATTATGCACGAAGACCGTCCGGCCTAGGCGGTTGGCAGTCGGTGTTTTTGGTTGCTCAGCACGTTGCTCAACGTCCACGGAACGGATTCTTGAAAGGCGCTTGTTCGGTGCGCGCACTCCAGCGAACAAATGCTGCAGGAAGCGGGGATGCACGGATCCGCGTGCACAAAGAGCTCCAAGGCGTCGTGGAAATGGGTGGCCGCAATGTATTCCATGGCGGTAACTTCCTCGTGGGCCTCTTCTAAATTCACGTACCAAGGCAAGGTTAGGTGGGCGTCGATGTGGTAGGAGCCTCCGTACTGCACCACCCGCAGGTTGTGGATGTCTATCCATCGGGGCCGACGGTTTTCCGCCAAGGTTTGAATGACTTTGGGCAGCAACTCCAGGTCTGCCGCGTCCATCAAACCGGCCAGGGCGCGCCGCACCAAGCGGTAACCCGTGAACAGCAATAAACCCGCAAAGGCTAAAGCCAGGGCGCTGTCCAGCCAAGCGATGCCCGTGAACCAGGCAACGGCCAACCCCACCAGCAACCCGGCCGAGGTGTAGGCGTCGGACAGCAAATGGTGGCCGTCTGCTTGGAGTGCAGAGGAGTGGATGTTCTTGCCGTGGCGCAGCAACAAAAATCCCAAAAGTCCGTTGGCAGCTCCGGCCAAAGCCACCAAAAGAATACCCAAGTCCAATTGCTTCAGTTCATAGGGATTCAAAAGACCTTGCACAGACTCGTACACAATGCCCATCCCGGCCATGAAAATGAGCCCCCCCTCCACGCCGGCAGACAAAAATTCAATTTTTCCGTGGCCGTAGGGGTGCGTCTGGTCCCGCGGCCGTAGGGACCACCACAAGCTGTACAGGGCAAAGGCACCTGCCACAACATTCACGATGGACTCCAAGGCGTCGGACAGAATGGCGTGGGATCCGGTGCGCTCGTAGGCCCAGAACTTGATGCCCATGATGCCTATGCTCGCCACCAAAAAGAGCGAGGGCAGCCGCAAGGCTTGTTTTTTATTTTGTTTGGTATCGGGTTCTTTCACAACAACAAGGTAAGCCGTTCCTTTGGGGCGTGAAACAGGAATCGCGCGAGTGGCTCGCCACAATGGCGGAGGTGCTGGAGGCAAATGCCAATCCCGCGCAAGCCAAGGACATGGCGGCCTACATGAAGGATTTGTTTCCGTTTTTGGGGCTGAAAAAACCCGAACGTACGGCACTTTCTAGGCCCTGGTTGGAACGCGGAAATCGCCCCGCTCGGGAGGACTTGCAGGAGGTTTGTCTTCAACTTTTCAAGCGTCCAGAACGCGAGTGGGCGTATGTGGCCATTGAATTGCTTCGATTGGAGCGCAAAACACTGGAATTCAACGACCTGGAATGGCTGATGGAGCTTGTCCGCACGCGTTCCTGGTGGGACACGGTAGACCTCCTCGCTTCGGACATGGTCGGTCGAACCCTGCTGCGCTACCCGGATCGATGGGAGGAATTTTTGGTTCCGTTGATGGAATCGGAAAACGGTTGGGAGAACCGAACCGCCATGATTGCCCAGTTGCGCTGGAAAAAGGAAACCCATACGGAGTTGCTGGAACAGGCCTTGGTGGCACACCTGGAGTCTAAGTGGTTTTTTCACCGAAAAGCCATGGGTTGGGCCTTGCGGGAGTATCGGAAAACAGATCCCCACTGGGTGGCTGACTTTGTGGACCGGTACGGGGAGCAAATGAGCGGATTGAGCCGACGCGAGGCACTTCGTTGACCGAATCCGAACTTCCGTTGCGCAAAGCTCTTTGACGGAGGTTGGAACCAAAAAGCCACCCCGGTAGGGCGGCTTTTTGGGGTGGAACCGCCAATAAAATTTCGCATTTCGTGCAATAGCCCTTCGTAAGCGTTGCGAATTCGCCCCTTTTTCCTCATTTTTGGAATTCTAAAATCCAAAAAATGAGCTTTTTAATTGTTGAACAAACTACCTACGCCATCGGGACAACCGGTTGGTGGTCCGGATTGAGCATTGGTTTGGGCTACGCGGCCTTGGTGGTACTGGCGGCGCGTCTGCTGCGCGGCGATGACCGCGTTCGGTTTGAGCGTATTTGGGGCATTGCAATCTTGGCGCTCATGTTCCTCAAGCACGGCAATTTGCTCTACACCGGGCAGTGGAGTTCGCAAGACCACTTGGAAATGCAGCTGTGCGGATTCAGTCGGATTTTGGCCATTTTGTTGCTGGTTTTTCGCCAGTCGTGGGCCTTCTACCCGCTCTTCTTTTGGGGTATCGTGGGCGGTTTGCACGCCTTTTTAACTCCCCAGTACACGGCGGGCGCCTCTCCCTTCATGTTTTGGGAATACAACCTGGCACACGCCGGAATCATGATTGTTCCCCTCTATCATTATTTTGTGCACGGTTTTGAAATCAAACGTTGGACTTGGGTCAAGATGCTGGCCGTCAACATCGCGCTCCTGGTGCCCGTGGGCTTAATCAACAAAGCCACCGGCGCCAATTACATGTTCTTGTCCCAAAAACCCATCGCCAACAACCCGTTCATTGTGGGGGAGTGGCCCACGTACATCTTGGGATTCGTCGCTGCCGGCGCACTGCACTACGCCTTGTTGACCGTTTTTTTTGCCCGACGTTCCCGCCCAATTGGGGTTGAATCACGTTCGGACCAAGAGGACCGCCAGTAACCCATTCAAACGGAGCAAAAGCGCCCTCGGCCGTGAAACATTTTTCGCTGTTGTTGGTTTTGCAAGAAACGCCTGCTCCTATGTTGCGAAGATTTGTTTTAGCCGCCATTAGTGCAGCACCGTCGGTTTTACTGGCTCAAACCAATTTTAGTGGGGGGATTTATTCCAACACCACGTGGACCAAGGCCAACTCCCCCTACATCCTCACGGGTTCCGTGGTGGTCTTTCCCGGAAAAACCCTCACCATTCAGCCGGGTGTAGTGGTGCAAATGCAGCCCAACCCCAACCTTCCAAACGATTACCGGTACCTGGAGGTTCGCGGAACACTGAACGCACTGGGCACGGCGGCGGACCCCATAGTATTTGAAGGACTCAATGCGGATACCAACGTAACGTGGAACGGCATTCGGGTGGTGCAATCGCAAGGAGGGACCTTGCAAATGGACCGCTTTGTACTCCGCAACGCGTGGAACGGAATCGAAGGCGAACAAGACTCCAACCGGCTGTACTGGAATAACTGCGTGTTTGAATACAACCACCACGCCATCCGAATTGGATCTGCACTGGAACTCAATCAGTGTCGTTTTTACAAGAACGAATACGCCGTGATGGGCTCCAACACTACCGCCACGCCTTCTTTGGTTCGCGGTACCGTGTTTCGAAAAAACAACGCCGCCATTCAAGGATACCCCAATTTCTGGTTGGACCAATGTGTTTTGGACAGCAACCAAATGGGTTTTTACTTCAATTCGGGGTACTGGTACATGCCGGCTAAATTCACCGGAAACACCTTTACCCACAATTTTACCGCTGTTGCTACGCCGCACCAGAGTCAATTCCGCGGAAATTTATTCGACGGAAATACCTTCGGAATCACCGGTTGCGTGGACTGCAATCTGGACAGCAACTTGTTTACAAACAACGACTTAGGCGTTGGAATTTACGGGCAGTCGTGGTTTGCAAACAACCAGGTATTGGCCAACAAGACCGGTCTGGTGGTAGGCAAGGCCTCTTGGCCGGGATCACCGGGGAACCCCACCGTGGTAGACAACCGGCTCTGCGGCAATCAGGAGTACAACGTGGGCAACGGCGGGAATGCCAACTTGGATTTGGACGAAAATTGCTTCTGCCTCTCTGATTCTGCGGCCATTGACGCCAAGATCTTCGACGGCTACGACGACATTACCTTGGGCCTCATCAACTTTGCCGTGTACGACACCTCCTGTACCGTAGTTCAGAAGCGAGTAATCAAAGTGAATACTGCATCCGTCAACGAGTTGGAAACGCGTGTTGGAGCATCACCCAATCCGGCCACCCAAGAAGTGCGCTTGGACGCCGTTGCAACCGAACTCAAGGCAATGAGTGTTGATGGCCGGCTGTTTGATTTGCCCAAGAAAGATGAAGAGGGCCTTCTGTGGTCTGTGGAACAACTTCCAACGGGAATCTATCAACTGCTTGGGTACGACCGTGCGGATTTGAAATTCCGAACCCGATTGGCGGTGGTGCACTGATTTCGCAACCGTTCGCAGTTTACTACTAGCAGTCGTCAAGCTTTCCGAGCGGCTCAGATCACCGTTTTGAAACCCGCGTTTTACGCCCACTAAGATTCGTGGGTTGTGTGGGGAGGCAAGGCGCTTGGCTTTCAACCAAAGTTAGCACTTGTGTATTTCTGCACCAGTGGGGACAGTGCTTCATTGAGCTGATTTTGCCATTCTTCCGACACTAATTTATTTGCAGTTCTATCGAAGTGGTGGTTGAATTGTGGCAAAGCGGGCCCCACGAAAACCTCTGCACCGTGCCGGGGAAAACGATCGGCCGCAGTTTGGAGTACCGTCAAACCTCCTCTGGGGCCGGGGGCGGTTGAGGTCACCACTACCGGCTTGCCACCAAAGAATTTCAATTCAACGCGGGAGGCCCAGTCGAACAGATTCTTGAAACCAGCCGTGTACGAGCCGTTGTATTCCGCAAGGGAAACTACCACCAAGTCCGCGGTGGCCAGGTCGGACACAAAGCGATGTGCGGGTTCTGGAACGCCTATTTCCGCTTCGCGTTCTACTGTATAAAGCGGCAGGTCGTAGGCGTTTAAATTCAAAGAATCCACCTGTTCCACACGGGGAATTTGGAGGGCCAATTGCTGCCCAATAAAGTGTGCCCATTGTCGGTTAATGGAGTTTTGGGTATAGGAGGCGCCAAAGGTGATCAGTTTCATACAGAAAGCGGGATTGTCTTTTCTTAAACTCCAATTGTTTGGTAAAGGTTTATGAATTTGCTCCAAAAGCTGGCACATTTTGCCAATTTCTGTTACTTGTTTACGGGGATTTGCCAAATTATTCGCTTCAAACAGTTCCTAAACACCCGCGAAAATCCTATTTTAGCAAGAATGCACAACCGTCCTGTTTCCGCTGTTCAGCCCCCTTTTACCAGTTCGTACACCCCGGGCTTTCCGGAGTTGATTCATCGGCTGGGCGGAACCCTGGGCGTTACCACGTACCAAGCGGGCAAATTGATTCTGCTCAGCGCACCCCAGCCCAACCGCGTGGTTCAGCTTCCGCGTAGCTTGGACAAGCCCATGGGGATGGCCGTGCATCCGGACGGACGTCGGCTCGCGGTGGCCTGCCGCAACAGCATCCAAACGTTTGCCAACGCCCCGGAATTGGCTGCGAATTACCCCAAAAACCCGCAGACGTACGACGCCCTGTTTTTGCCCCGCGCCACCTTCCACACCGGCCCCATGGATTGGCACGATTTGGCCTGGACCGACGCCGGTCTTTTTGGCGTGAACACTTTGTTT
>Ga0102875_1000559_pt1 | contig 13766 bp, 9 predicted proteins | sample Colrivmet1547B02_FD_78185 | JGI IMG/M metagenome (GOLD analysis project Ga0102875, IMG submission 78185) | Estuarine microbial communities from the Columbia River estuary - metaG 1547B-02 | ecosystem: Environmental > Aquatic > Marine > Intertidal zone > Estuary | place: USA: Columbia River... | reverse complement strand
GCCGTTTCGTGTCCCTTGCTTCTTGGGTGCGCGAGAAAAAGTAAAATCCGGTTATAACCTGATAAGAGGGTTCGATTGGTTACCTGCTTCTGGCTCGCCGTTCCGCGGCAACCAGTTACCAGTTACTAGAAACCAAAAAGCCAACGAGCTAACCTTGCCAACCTCGCAATTGCGCTATATTAGTAGCCAGTACCATAACACACTCACTATGCGCAAGCACTTCGCCATTCTGGTTTCGGTTTTCTTTTTCTGGGGCTTCGTCGCGGCCAGCAACGATATTTTGATTCCGGTTTTTCAGAGTAAACTCAGTTTGGAGCAGTGGCAGAGCCAGATGATTTCGTTCATCTTTTATGTGGCCTACACGGTGGGGGCGCTGGGCTACTTGCTGCTGACGCGCCTTTGGGGCAAGGATTTGGTGGCGACGGTGGGCTACGGAAAGTCGCTCGGAATCGGCCTTTGGATCAGCGCCCTCGGAACCCTATTGTTTATTCCGGCGGCGAACCAGGCGTCGTTTCCGCTGCTCTTGGCGGGATTGCTCGTGGTGGGCCTCGGATTTAGCCTGCAGCAAACGGTGGCGAATCCGCTGGCCATTGCGCTGGGAACTCCCGAAACAGGGTCGCAGCGCCTCAGCATGGCGGGCGGCGTGAACAACCTTGGAACGACGCTGGGTCCGTTGGTGGTTAGTATTGCGATTTTCGGAATCGGCGCCACCGCAAATACGACTTTGGACATTGAGGCGGTCAAGCTTCCGTACCTGGCGCTGGGCGCGCTGTTTACGCTATTCGGATTCATTTTTTGGAAGTCGGATTTTGGTGGACCGGCCGCTGAGGAGGCGGACGCGGTGCAGGTTGATGCTCCGTCCGGAACCCTCGGCTTGACCCAAGTCTGGATGGGCATGGTCGCGATTTTTGTCTACGTGGGGGTGGAGGTGTCGACGGCCAGTAATTTGCCGGCCTACCTCGAGAAGTTTCAGGGCGTGGCGCTGCACGAGATTGCGCCCTACGTATCGCTCTACTGGGCGTCGCTGATGATCGGCCGTTGGACGGCTGCCTCGGGCGCGATGGGCTTGAGCGGAACCGCGCGCCAAGCCATGCGCTGGGTGATGCCCCTTGCCGCATTTGGCGTGTTTCTCGCGGTGAACACTGCGGCGGGCCACAATGCCGTTGCCTTTTTGCCCTACCTCGCGGCCATTGCGCTGCTGACCCTACTGGACTGGAGCACGAAGGGCAATCCTGCCCGCCAGCTGCTCTACTACTCAGTGGCAGGTGCGGCGGCCCTCATTTTGGGCATGAACGCTGAGGGTCCGTTGGCCATTTACGCCTTCTTGAGCGTCGGGCTCTTTGCCTCAACCCTTTGGCCGTGCATCTTCACGCTGGCGATTACGGGCCTTGGTGGACGCACGCCTCAGGCATCCAACGCCCTCATCATGATGATCATGGGTGGCGGAATCGTCAGCTTGCTGCAGGGCTACTTGGCGGATGACGCCTTACTTGGTTTGCGTCAGTCGTTTTGGGTCGGCGTCGTGTGCTTTGCCTACCTCGCATTTTATGCGGTTACGGTGTCTCGCGTGCTGAAGTCGCGCGGCGTAGACCTCGACCAGTTGGCTTCAGAAGGGGCCCACTAAGCGCCTTTTAGGGGCTTGGCGCTGCCAGATGACTTTTTGCGCAATTTGGCCGTTAAATCGGTTAAAAAGGCCCCCCAATGGGGGGGGGGGGGTGACTCCATACTAACTTAGTACCGGTTTGGTGTGAAGCCGCGCTCGCGCTGTTTTGCACATTGGTTGGAGCGCCGTCCCGCAAGGGGCGGCGCTCTTTTTTGGGCCCTGCCCAAAAAAGAAATCCCCGGCGCGCAGCGCCGGGGATCCCACCCAAAATCCGGACATAACCGGATTTTAAAAATTACTTCGCCGTCAGAACGAGGAACCCGTGCGCCGGAAGGCTCAAGGTTCCGCCCTCGGTCAGCGTGAACGACTCGCCCGTGAAGTGGTTCACGTAGTCGCCGGCGGGGGCGCCTGAGAACGTTACTTCGGCGGCCTTGGTGTCGAAGTTGGTGAACACGACGACGCTGTTGCCGTCCTTGGCACGGCTGAACGCGTAGACGCGGGAATTGCCGGTGGTAATGCGCTTCTGGGCTCCGCCGAAGTCGCCGCTGTTAAGGGCGGGATTCTCGTGCTTCAGGGCGCTCACCTTGGTGTAGAAGGCGGCCTGCGACGTGCGGCTCCAGTCGATCGTGTCGCGCTCAAAAAAGCGGAGCGACTTGCTGAGGCCTACCTCTTGGCCGCTGTAGATCAGGGGCATGCTCTGCTCCATGGTGGCGCAAATCACGTAGGCGGCCTGGGCGTTGGCGCCGATGCGCTTCTCGACGGTTCCGTTCCACGAATTCTCGTCGTGGTTGTCGATGAAGTACATGCGGTACCCGTCTTGGGGGAAGTCCTTCTCTTGGCGCTCCAGGTAGGCGTCGATCGTAGCGACGTCCTCGCCCTGGCAGGCCTTGTTGAGCAGGTGGTGGAACTCCCAGCCGTAGGTCATGTCGCACTGCGACTCGTGGGCCCAGTAGAATTCGGTTTCGCCGAGCAAAAAGATTTCGGGATTCTCGGCGCGCAGCATCGCGTTGGTCTGTTGCCAGAACTCGAGGGGCTGTCCGCCCATCATGTCGTAGCGAAAGCCGTCGATCTTCATGTTCTTGAGCCACCACATGAGCTCGCCCTGCATGGCTGTCCACAGCTCTTTGTTCTCGTAGTCGAGCTCAGCCACGTCGGTCCAGTCGGTGGGTTGGTTGTGGTCGTTGCGGCCGTTGCTGATTTCGCCGGTGGCGGAATCGCGGTAGTAAAACTCAGGGTGCTCGGTCATCCAGTGGTGGTCCCAGGCGGTGTGGTTCGGAACCCAGTCCAAAATCACCTTCATTCCGAGCTTGTGGGCCTCGTCGACCACGCGGGCGAAGTCGGCGCTGTCGCCGAATTCCGGATTGATGGCCGTGTAGTCCGAGATGCTGTAGTACGAACCGAGCTCGCCCTTGCGCTTTTCGACGCCAATGGGGCTCATGGGCATAAACCACAGGATGTCGACACCAAGGTCTTTGATGCGCGGAAGCTCCTTTTCAAACGCGTCCAGCGTGCCTTCGGGTGTGTACTGCCGCACGTTGACCTCATAGATCACGGCGTTCTTGGACCAGTCGGGGTGAAAGGCGTGGGCCGTTTCTTCAGCGGCCTTGGGGGCGCAGGCGGCGGCGAGTACGCCGGCAACTGCAAAAGCGAGAAGCTTATTCATAGGGGGGGTTACTTGTTGGATTTGATGTAGGCAAAATTTCGGGCCGGAATCTCGGCCTTAACGGTGCTGAGCGTGCCCTCTCCGGCCACGACGCGGGCATCGGGGCCGAGGTCGTTGATACGGATGGTCACGGGCTTGTCGCCGCGGTTCAGTACAATGCGCATGGTCTCCCCGGGGTAGGTGCGGGTGATGATGAGCACGTCCTCGCCGACGCTGCGAATGGCGGTCTGGCCGTAGCACAGCGCCAAGCTGGAGCGGCGCTCTTGAAAGACGTCGGACGTGCGCGAACGCAGCAGGCGCTGGGCTTTGCTGAAGGGCGACGGCTTGCCGGCAGCGTCAAACGACATGTCGCGGCGGTTGTCGGGGTCGTTGGCACCTTCGAGGCCCACCTCGTCGCCGTAGTAGCACACGGGAATTCCGGGAATCGCGCAGTTGAACGCGTGCAGCAGGGCGAGGCGATCCAGCCCGGCCTCGGTGGCTTTGGGCGTTGCGCGGGTGTAGCCGGCGAGCTTCGTGTCCTCTTGCGGCGACACGTGGCCCGAGGCAAGGGTGACAAAGCGCGGACGGTCTTGGTTTCCGCTGATATTGCCCATCAAGTGGTTAGGGCCGTAGGTCGCCAAGCTGGCCTCGAGGGTGGCTTTGAGCGCCGTGGCGCTTCCGCCCAAGTTGCCAAAAAAGGCGACGGCCGCGTCGTAGAGGTTGAAGTCAAACTGCGCGTCGAGCAGTCCGCTCCCCACGTAGCTGTTGATGAGCTCGGGCGACCCGTAGGTTTCGCCAATTTGGTACAAGCGGCGGCCCTCGGCGTACGCGACCTGCTCCTTGAGCTTGCGCGTCAGGGTGCGCCAGTACAGCAGGTCCACGTGCTTGGACGCGTCGTGGCGAAACCCGTCAAACCCGTAGTCCTGCACCCACGGCAACGCGGAGTCGGTCATCGCCATCACGACGTCAGGCCGCTGCGAGTTCAGGGTCGGAAGGTGCGTGTCGAACCACGTCGTCAGGCGGTGGTCGTCCCAGCGCTCGGTGTTGAGCGACGAGTCGGGCAGGTAAAGCGACGTGATCCAGTCGGGGTGGGCCTTGAGCACGGGGTGCTCGAGGTGCACGTGGTGGCCGACAAAGTCAATCAACGTATTGAGGTTGCGGTCGTGCGCCACTTGGTTAAAGCGGCGGATCTCGTCGGCGGTTCCCATGCGGGCGTCCGGCTTGGACGTGCTGGTGGGCCAGTACCCGTGGTATCCCGAAAAGCGCGTGAATACGCCGCCCTTGTTCCAGAGTCCCCATGCGCCCTGCGGGTTGCGGTGCAGCGGCGAAAGCCAAATGGTGTTGAACCCGAGCGATTCGAAGTATCCCTTCTCGAGGCGCTGCTGGACGCCCTCGACGTCTCCGCCGTGGTAGTCGTTGGCGGGGAGCACGTCGGTGCGGTTCAAGGGTTTGTCGTTGAGCGGATTGCCGTTGCTGAAGCGGTCGACTAAGGCAAAGTACATGGTCGCCGATTCCCAGTCGTCGCGGCGCAGCTGGGCCGTCGAATTCACGACGTGTCCTTCGTGCAGCGGAACCATGGCCTCTCCGCCAAAGCGGTCCGCGTTAAACGTGTACAGGTGCAGCTGGCTGCGTTCTGCACTACCTGCCTCAGACGGAATCGCCACGCGCAGACTGCCGTCTTCGGCGGACCGCACCGAAACCTGGTAGGTGTTCCAAAACGCGATCAACTCTTGGCCCTTGGGCAGGGCCTTCACGGCGACTTCGCCTTCGCGCTCGTCAAGAATCTGGATGGGGGCGCAGTTTTGGCCGGGTTCGGCGACCACGAGGACGTCGTTGGCTCCGCCCAATCCGTTGGGGACCTTGGTGGGGTTGTTGGGGTCGTTGACCTCGATTCCGCCCACCGTGAACTTGTATTCGTAGCGGCCGGGCTTGAGGTTGAGCTTGAGTCGGGCCACATTCGCGGTGTCGCGCGCCATCGGGTGGCTGCTGCGGTTCCACGCGTTAAACGTTCCAATCAGGTAGGCGGTGGCAGAACTGTCGCCGGGGTTGAGCGGCAGGCTGAATTCCACTTCCTGAACCGGAGCCTGGCGCAGCACCAAGTGGTAGGTTCCGCCGGCGGCCTCGATGCTGGCGACGCCCAGGGGCTGCTTCATGCGGCCTTCGACGCGCCAAATGGCGGAATCTTGCTGCCACTTCACCGTCAGACCCTCGGGGAAGGTCCACTCGTCCAGCTCGCTGAGCAGGTAGTCGGTCGCGTAGATCTTGGTTACGCCCTCAGTAGCGAGGTCGACGGGGCGCCATCCAAGGCCGGCGTACTCGTCGCCAAGGTCTACGGATCCGGAACCGCCACAGGCGGTGAGCACTGCGGCGGCGATGCTTAAAAGGGTGAAACGTTTCATGCGAGGGGGTAGGTTTGTTCGCTGCCTGCGGCGAGCTTCTGGGGGGTTCCGCCCACATAGAATTCCGCTGCAGACCCCTCTAAGTTACGCACGGTCAATTGGTTCTGCTCGACGCGGACCGAGAGCAAGGCTCCGCGCCAGCGCAGGTGGAAGGTGATTCCGCCCCACTGCTCGGGCAAGAACGGCTTGAAGTGCAGGTCCTCGCCAACCAAACGCATTCCGCCAAATCCGTAGACGACGGCCATCCATGCGCCGCCCATCGCCGTGACGTGCAGGCCCTGGTAGACTTCTTTGTTGTAGTCGTCGAGGTCCAATCGCGCGGTGCGGTGGTAGAGTTCGTAGGCCTTGGCGGCGTACCCGAGTCGGCAGGCGAGCACGGTGTGCACGCTGGGCGACAGCGAGCTTTCGTGCACGGTCAGGGGCTCGTAAAAGTCAAAGTGCTTTTGAAGCGTTTCGACGGGCGTGCGGTCTTCAAAAAAGAACATGCCCTGCAGCGTGTCGGCCTGCTTGATGTAGGGCGAACGCAGGATGCGGTCCCAGCTCCACTTTTGGTTGATGGGGCGCTCGGCGGGGTCGAGTTGGGCCACCGGAACCAGTTCCTTGTCCAAAAATCCGTCCTGCTGCAGGAACACCTCGTGCCGCTCGCTGTACGGGTAGTACATGTTGCTGCGAATGGCTTCCCACTGCTCGAGCTCGTCGGCGTCGAGGTCCAGCTTGGCGCACAGCGCGGCGTAGTCCTCGGGCTGGTTCTGGGCCAGATACTCGGCGCATTCAGCCGCGTACTCGAGGCACCAGGCGGCCATGAAGTTCGTGTAGTAATTGTTGTTGATGTTGTTCTCGTACTCGTTGGGTCCGGTCACGCCCAAAATGACGAACTGCTCTTTGTCGTCGCTCCAGTTCACGCGCTGGGCCCAGAACCGGGCGATGGCGACGAGTACTTCGAGTCCGCCCTCAGCCAGGTATCCGTAGTCGCGGGTGTGGCGCAGGTAGGTGTAGATTCCGTACGAAATCGCGCCGTTGCGGTGGATTTCTTCGAAGGTGATCTCCCACTCGTTGTGGCACTCTTCACCGTTCATGGTCACCATCGGGTAGAGCGCGGCTCCGTCGGTGAATCCGAGCTTGGCGGCGTTCTCGATGGCTTTGTCGAGCTGCTTGTAGCGGTACACCAGCAAGTTGCGGCCCACTTCGGGGTCGGTCGACGCGAGGTAGAACGGCAGGCAGTAGGCCTCGGTGTCCCAGTAGGTCGAGCCGCCGTACTTCTCGCCGGTGAATCCTTTGGGTCCGATGTTGAGGCGCGGATCCACGCCCGTAAAGGTTTGAAGCAGGTGAAAGATGTTGAAGCGAATTCCCTGCTGGGCGGAATCGTCGCCGTCAATCACGATGTCGGCAAGGTCCCACTTGGCGCGCCAGGCTTGGCGCTGCTCGGCGAGCAGGGTTTCGTAGCCCGACGCACAGGCCGCGGCGGCTTGGGCCGCCGCACGCGCCTCGACCTCAGCGGCCGGAGCGTTCATCGACGACACCACACCCACGTACTTGTGCAGGGTGATGGCTTGGCCCGCGTTGGCCTTGATGGTGAATACCTGCGAAGCGTAGCCTTCGCGGCCTACGGCCGCTCCGCCCCCGCCATCCACACGGCACTCCATGGCTGCCGCCACAAAAAAGTCGAGCTTCTTGGTGCGCGCCTTGACCCACGAACCTGCGCCGTGGCCCTCTTGCGCCCAAAACGTCTCGTCCCAGTTGGCGTCCGAATTCACCACATTAAAATCGAGGTAGGGCTCGAGCACCACCTCTGCGGCGCGGTCGACCGTCACCCGGAACTGCTGGGCCGAAACCTCGTCGCGCACAATGCTCAAGAAGCGCTGGGCTTCGACGGTCACGGTGGCTCCGTTCGCGAGCGCAGCGGTGAATCGGCGGGTGAGCACCCCGTGCTCCATGTCGAGCTCGCGGTAAAAATCCGAAACCTTGGCCGTGTACAAATCGACCACTTCGCCGTCGACACGCAGGTCGATGCCCACGTAGTTCACGGCGTTCAGGACCTTGGCGAAGTATTCGGGGTAGCCGTTCTTCCACCAGCCCACCTTGGTCTTGTCGGGGTAGTACACTCCGGCGATGTAGCTGCCGTTGAGGTGCTTGCCGCTAAAGGCCTCTTCGTGGTTGGCGCGGTGCCCCATGCGTCCGTTGCCGAGCGCAAAAAGGCTTTCGCTCATGATGTGGGCTTCGGGCGTCCAGGTCGTTTCGACGACGCGCCAGGGATCGATGTGAATGGGGGGCTTCATAGCGAGTTGCTAGTTGCTAGTTACGGGTTAAAGCTGCTGAGCCTGTTCAGGCGTCAGTTGGTCCAGGCCGCTGACAAGTAGGTCGGCGTCCAGTCCGTGGCCGATTCCGACCACCATCATGCCTCCGCGGCGGGCGGCTTCGACTCCGGCTTCGGAATCTTCGAACACCACACACTCCTCGGGCTTGAGGCCGAGGCGGCGAGCGCCTTCGAGAAAGACTTCGGGGTCGGGCTTTGACGCGGTCACGACGTTGCCGTCAATCAGGGCGTCAAACAGCGGAATCCAGCCTAAACGCTCCAAAATGAGCGGGGCGTTTTTGGACGCGGAACCCAGCGCCACCTTGATTCCCGCGGCACGGCTGGCGCGCAAGAATTCGTGGGCCCCGGGTAGGTAGTCGTCGGCCGGCATACCCCGAACGAGTTCGAGGTACCAGTCGTTTTTGAGGGTCATCCAGTGCTGCTTCTCGGCGTCTGAAAGGCTCTTGCCGCCCCACGCGAGGATGCGGTTCAGGGATTCCGCCCGTGAAACGCCTTTGAGCTGCTCGTTCTCGGCTTCGCCAAAGTGAATTCCGAGCTCGGCCGCCATGCGCTGCCAGGCCAAAAAGTGGTACTGGGCCGTGTCGACCAGCACCCCGTCGAGGTCAAAAAGAAATCCGCGGATCACAGGGCCTGGGGTTCGAGAACCCGCAGCACGTCAATGTGGTACTCCACCAAGCGGTTGACGGGCTTGGCTTGGGTGCGTCCGTAGCGAACGCCGGCTTCGGCGCAGGCTTTTTGGAGCAGCGGCTCAAAGGCCTTGGCCACCGAGCCCACAAAGTTCACCTGGGCGCCTTGACGGGCCTCGGCGAAGCAGAGCACGTGGAACTCGATAAAGGCCTTAAATCCCTCGAATACAATCTCTTGAATGTACGGATGCTCGGCGTGGTCGCCGGCAAATCGCGCGTAGTTCGCGAGGTAGACGTTGGCGTTGGGCTCGTTGTACACGGCCTGAAAAATCTCGGCTTTGCCGACGCCGTAGGCTCCGACAAAGGCGGCGTGCAGGTCTGCAGGCAAGCGCTTGTACAAGAAGTCGCGCACCAACCGCTTGCCGATGTAGCTGGCAGAACCCTCGTCGCCCAAAATGTAGGCAAGCGCGGGCACCTCTTCGTGCACGGCGGTACCGTCGAAGTAGCATGAATTGGACCCGGTTCCGAGGATGCACGCGATGTGAGGCTCGCCAAAGTAGGTGGCGTAGGCGGCCGCGAGCAGGTCGTGGTCCACCACGACGTTTGCCCGAGGGAACACGCGCTCAAGACCATCGGCGATGATTGCATTCAACGCGTCCGACGAACATCCGGCTCCATAAAAAAAGACCTTCTCGACCGAGGGTGCGTGGGCCATGATTTCGGATTCGGCGCGCAGCGTGCGCTCGACTTCGTCCGCGTCGTGAAAGTAGGGGTTGAGGCCTTTGACCGACCAGCGTCCGACCTCAGTGGCCGAAGCGTCCAAAAGAATCCAATCGGCTTTGGTGGAGCCGCTTTCGACGATAAATACCATAACTTCTTAAGATTGAGCTGCCATGCGCACTGCCATATCGGCCATGCGGGCAGAGTAGCCGGCCTCGTTGTCGTACCAACCCATGATTTTCACCAGGGTTCCGTTGGCCGACGTGATGCCAGAGTCAAAAATGCACGAGTGCGTGTTGCCCACGATGTCGGCAGACACGATGGGGTCTTCGGTGTACTGCAAAATGCCCTTCAACGGACCTTCAGCGGCGGCCTTCATGGCGGCGTTGATTTCGGCGGCAGTGGCAGGCTTGGCCAATTCTACCGTCACGTCAGTAGCTGAGCCCGTGAGTGTTGGGACGCGGATCGCGTATCCGTCGAGCTTGCCCTTGAGTTCGGGAAGCACGAGGCCCACGGCCTTGGCGGCCCCGGTGGTGGTCGGAATCATGCTCACCGCAGCGGCGCGGGCGCGGCGCAGGTCGCGGTGCGGAGCATCCTGAATGCTCTGGTCGTTGGTGTAGGCGTGCACGGTAAGCATGTAGCCTTTGACCACCCCAAAGTTGTCGTTGAGGACTTTCATCATCGGAGCCAAGCAGTTGGTCGTGCACGAAGCGTTGCTGAACACGTGGTCGTCGGGACCGAGGATGCCCTCATTTACGCCCAGAACTACGGTCTTTACGTCGTCAGCCTTTGCCGGGGCGCTGAGGCCCACCTTCTTGGCGCCGGCCTGCAGGTGCAGCTCAAGCTGCTCTTTGCTGGTGAAGATTCCGGTTGACTCGATCACGAGGTCCACGCCCAGCTCGCCCCATGGAAGCTCTGCAGGGTTCTTGATGGCGGTAATGCGAATCTCTTTGCCGTTGACGATCAGGCTGTTTGGCGTATGCGAAACCGTACCGTGGAAGCCTCCGTGCGCCGAGTCGTACTTGAGCAAGTGTGCCAACGTAGCGGTGTCGGTCAGGTCGTTGATGGCCACAATCTCGACGTCGGGACGTACGATGAGGTTGCGAAAGGTGAGGCGGCCGATTCGGCCAAATCCGTTGATGGCGATCTTTTTCATAGCAGGTACAAAAATCGAGTAAAAAGAGTTAAATGGACAGTATTCGGGCGATGCGCAGTAAATCTTCGTCGAGCGAAGCTTTGTTGAGAATGGCCATGGGAAGATGGGTATGCGTGAGCTGGCCGCTCACGATGCCCACCATGACGTCGGACTTGCCGTTGAGCAAGGCCTCCACCGCTGCCACGCCAAGGCGGCTTGCGTTGACTCGGTCGAGCATACTGGGCGAACCGCCCCGTTGAATGTGTCCGAGAATGGTGACTTTGACGTCGAGGTCGGGGTTGTGTTTTTTTAGCGCGTCGGCGAGCTCAAAGGGGGTTCCGAGGCGGTTGCCTTCGGCTACGACGACGATGTTGCTCGTCTTTTTGCGTTCGGCGCCCTGGTCGATGGTGGCCTGAAGCTCTTCGATGGTCGTGTTGCGCTCGGGAAGTACGATGCTTATTGCACCCGTCGCAAGGCCGGAGCTCAGTGCAATGAATCCTGCGTCCCGGCCCATCACCTCAACCAAAAAGAGGCGGTTGTGGCTGTTGGCGGTGTCGCGAATCTTGTCGATGCTCTCAACCACCGTGTTGCTCGCGGTGTCGTATCCGATCGTGTAGTCGGTACCAAACAGGTCGTTGTCGATGGTGCCCGGAATTCCGACCACCGGAATCGCGTGCTCTTCAAAAAGTTTGTGGGCGCCGGTAAAGGTTCCGTCTCCGCCAATTACCACGAGGCCGTCGATGCCCTGGGCGCGAAGGTTGACGGCGGCCTCGGCGCGGCCCTCTGGGGTGCGAAAGCGTTGGCTGCGTGCGGATTTAAGAATGGTTCCGCCCTGGGCGAGGATGTTGCGCACGCTTTTGCTGTCGAGCGGAACAAAATCCGCTTCAACTAAACCATCGTATCCGCGGTACACTCCGACGGATTCAATGCCATAGAATGCAGATGCGCGCACCACAGCGCGGATGGCGGCGTTCATTCCAGGGGCGTCGCCCCCTGAGGTCAGCACGGCTATGCGTTTCATACGTTTTACGAAGATAGTGTTCAAAGTACACATAGTAGCGAGAATGTTAGTGTCCGAAGTACATTTGTCTACCTATGCAGAACCCCAACGTTTCAGTTGACTGTGTGGTTTTTGGCTTTGACGGCCAAAAACTCAATGTCTTATTGATTGAGCAAGAGGACTTTGGCCAAGCTTGCCGCTTTGCACTCCCCGGTGACCACCTCGAAGAGGACGAGGACCTCGACCAGTCTGCCGCCCGAGTACTGCGCGAGCTCACGGGCATCAGTGGCCTGTACCTGCAGCAGTGCGGAACCTTCGGGGACCCCAACCGCGTCAAAGACCCCAAGGACCTCCCATGGCTGACCCACGTGCGCAAGGATCCGACCGCTCGAGTCATCACTATTGCCTACTACGCGCTGGTCAAAATGACCGACTTCAACCTCTTGGCTTCGAGTTTTGCCGCCCGTGCCTTTTGGCACGACGCCAACGAAATTCCGCGCTTGGCCTTCGACCACAATACGATTTTTGACCAGGCCCTCACCACACTGCGCCGCGAACTAAGCGAGCTCCGCGTCGGCTTTGAACTTTTGCCCAATAAGTTCACCCTTAGCCAGATGCAGGCAGTTCACGAGGCGATCCTGAATTCGAACTTTGACAAGCGGAACTTCCGCAAAAAGGCGCTGAACGACCAGTGGGTGGTTCCGCTCGACGAAAAGCAAACCGGCGTGGTGCACAAGCCCGCCCGACTCTACACGCGCAACCCCGAACGCGCTCAAAACTAGCACCATATGGCAACCAGCTCTTCGACCGGCTCTGCGGCCGCCACCTCCCCCCAAAAGGCCCTCAATTTTTGGCAAATCTGGAACATGAGCTTCGGATTCTTGGGCATCCAGTTCGGCTTCGCCCTTCAAGGAGGCTTCATGTCGTCCATCTTTCAAAACTTGGGCGCGAGCAAAGACGAGCTGCCCGGACTCTGGATCGCCGCCCCCCTCACGGGACTGATTGTGCAGCCCATCATTGGGTACTTATCGGACCGCACCTGGAGCCCGCGCTTTGGCCGCCGCCGTCCCTACTTTTTGGTCGGAGCCGTCTTGAGCACGCTGGCGCTTTTTTTCATCCCCAACTCTCCGGCGCTCTGGGTTGCCGCCGGACTGCTTTGGGTCCTCGACGCCTCCATTAACATTTCGATGGAGCCCTTTCGGGCCCTCGTCGCCGACAAGCTTCCGGACGAGCAGCGCTCGTATGGGTTTGTGGCGCAAACCCTGATCATCGGCATCGGAACCTGGATCGCGAGCAACCTTCCGTGGCTCATGAGCACACTGGGGGTATCCACAACGGCTCCTGAAGGCCAGATTCCGCCCTCAGTGCATTGGGCGTTTGCCATCGGCGCCGTGGTCTTCATGGCCTCCATTCTGTGGACCGTATTCACCACCACCGAAGAACCGCCCGCCGACATGGAAGCCTTTCACGCGCACCGCCGTGCCACTGCAGGAATCGGCGGAGCCCTTCGCGAGATCACCTCGAGCTTTCGCCACATGCCGGGCGTGATGTGGAAGCTTGGGCTCGTGCAGTTCTTTAGCTGGTTCGCCTTCTTCACCATGTGGAACTTTGCCGGCCCGGCCCTCGCCGAGCACGTGTACGGCGCCGCAATGCCCGCTGCCGGGGCCGCCAACTACCTCGCCGAGAAGGCCGCGTACAATGACGCCGCCGCGTTAGTGGGCTCATCCATGGGCATGTACGGCCTCAGCTCGATGGCTTTTGCCTTCATTCTCACCCTTTATGCTTCGAAGCGCGCCCTAAACCGCCGCATGGTGCACCTGTTCTCGCTTGCCGCTGGAGGCCTCGGATTCCTCCTCATGAGCTCCGCCACCGCCTCGAACGACGGAATCCTCAATGCGTCCTTTGCCCTCATCGGAATCGCCTGGGGCAGCATCCTTTCGATGCCCTACGCCATTCTTTCGAGCGAGGTGGACCCTTCCAAAATGGGCATTACCATGGGGCTCTTCAACATGTTCATCGTGATTCCGCAAATCGTTGCGGCCGTGGGCGGAATCAATTGGGCCTACAAAACCTTCTTGGGCGACGCCATCATCAACACCATGATCCTCGCGGGAATCAGCCTCTTGATCGGAGCCGTGACGTCGCTGGCGCTGCCGGCAAAGAAGGGCTGAAACTGGCAAGCTAAGCAAGGCTAGCAAGGTTGGCTCGTTAGTTTTTTGCGCTTCGCGCTAGGGCTGCTTCGCAGCTAGGGCCGCTACGCGGCTAGGGCTGCTGCGCAGCGCCAGTTGCTGGTCACGAGCAGCTAGCCACTAGCTACTGGTTACTTG
>Ga0102875_1000544_pt1 | contig 14034 bp, 8 predicted proteins | sample Colrivmet1547B02_FD_78185 | JGI IMG/M metagenome (GOLD analysis project Ga0102875, IMG submission 78185) | Estuarine microbial communities from the Columbia River estuary - metaG 1547B-02 | ecosystem: Environmental > Aquatic > Marine > Intertidal zone > Estuary | place: USA: Columbia River... | reverse complement strand
TTTCTGTAAACAATTTAATGGTAGAACCCAAGACAAAATGGGTAAAACATTACCAGTTGTTATTACAGTTTTCGCGGATAACTCATTTGATTTTATAATCAAAACGCCACCAGTAGCTTCACAACTACTAGAAGTTACTAAAAAAACAAGCGGTTCTGCAGAACCAAACAGAGCAAAAATTGCAAAAGTAAATTGGGATCAAGTTAAAGTTATCGCAGAAGATAAAATGTCTGATCTTAATGCTTTTACAGTAGGTTCGGCCATGAAAATGGTTGCTGGTACAGCGAGAAGCATGGGTATTACTGTAACCGGACAGTTTCCGGAAGATAATTAAAGATTATCGCATATTAAATGAGTAAAATAACCAAAAAGAGAAAAGAAGCCTTATCGAAATATGATAAGGATGCTTTGCACTCGTTGCTAGAAGCTAGTGAGGTTGTAAAGAAAATTACGAACACCAAGTTCGACTCTTCAGTCGACATGGATGTTAAGCTAGGTGTTGATCCTAGACAAGCTAATCAAATGGTAAGAGGAACTGCTAAATTACCACATGGTATTGGAAAAGATGTACGTGTTTTAGCACTTGTTACTCCAGATAAGGAGCAAGAGGCTAAAGATGCAGGTGCAGATTATGTTGGTTTAGATGATTATATCGCTAAAATTGAAAGCGGTTGGTTAGATATCGACGTGATAATTACCATGCCTGCGGTAATGGGTAAAATAGGAAAGTTAGGACGTGTATTAGGTCCTAGAAATCTTATGCCAAACCCGAAGAGTGGCACTGTAACTATGGATATTGGTAAAGCGGTTGTTGAAATTAAAGCGGGTAAGATCGACTTTAAAGTAGACAAAACAGGTATCATTCATACTTCTATAGGTAAAGTATCTTTCGATAAAGAGAAAATAGCAGAGAACGCTAAAGAACTTATAGATACGCTTAATAGACTAAAACCTAGTGCAGCAAAAGGAATTTACTTCCAAAGCATTACTATGTCTAGTACAATGGGTCCAGGTATTAAAGTAGATCCTAAAGCCCTAACTGTTTAATTCACTATTTAATAGAGACATAGAGATGAACAAAGAAGAAAAAAATATTATAATAGAAGAGTTAGCTTCAAATTTACAACAGTATCAGTATGTTTACGTAACTGATAGTTCTAAACTTACCGCTAATTCTAACAACGATTTACGAAAGTTGTTGCATAAAAATGGTGTTAAAATGCAGGTGATCAAAAACAAATTTGTTCACCAAGCCCTTAGTCGTACTGACATTGAATGGGGTGAGCTAAAAGACACCTTGGTAGGCACAACTGCACTCTTATTCGCTTCCAATCCCAAAGCCCCTGCTATCGCTATTAAAGAGTTCCGTAAAAAGAGCGATAGACCGTTACTTAAAGGTGCTTACATCGACTCTGGCATTTTCATTGGTGATGATCAACTAGGTACACTAGTAGATCTTAAAACTAAAGAAGAACTAGTTGGAGAAATTATCGGACTGTTACGTTCACCAGCTATAAACGTTATCTCTGGCCTTAAGTCAGCAGGAACTACAATAGCAGGTTTAGTTAAAACACTTGCCGAAAGAGAAAATTAATTATTACAAAAACAAAATTTTAAACAAAACAAAAAATGGCTGACATTAAAAAATTAGCAGAAGAGTTAGTTAATCTTACAGTTAAAGATGTAAACGAATTAGCAACTATTCTTAAAGATGAGTACGGAATCGAACCAGCTGCTGCACCAGTAGCAATGATGGCTGGACCTGCTGGCGGCGACGCTGCTGTTGTAGAAGAGCAATCAGAATTTACTGTTATTCTTAAGAGTGCAGGAGCTTCTAAGTTAAACGTAGTTAAAGCTGTAAAAACTTTAACTGGTTTAGGTCTTAAAGAGGCAAAAGAATTAGTAGACGCAGCTCCAAAAGAGGTTAAAGAAAATGTTTCTAAAGATGAAGCAGAAGCTTTAAAAGCAGCCTTAGAAGAAGCAGGAGCTGAAGTTGAGCTTAAGTAATAAAACTAAATAACACGTTCAAAAGACCCCTGATTTCAGAGGGTCTTTTGGCGTTTTTATAATTTTTCAATTCCATTAACATCAAACATTTACAATACCTTGTCATCAAAATATAACGAAAGAATAAATTTTGGGAAGATCGCTAAAGTGATTGATTACCCAGATTTTTTGGATGTACAGTTGAAATCGTTTCAAGAATTCTTCCAACTTCAGACTTCATCAGAAGATAGAAAATTTGAAGGTTTGTTTAAAGTTTTTAGTGAAAATTTTCCAATCACTGATACTCGTAACATCTTTGTTTTAGAATTTCTTGATTACTTTGTTGATCCTCCAAGATATACTATACAAGAGTGTATTGAGCGTGGCTTAACTTATGCCGTACCTCTTAAAGCGAAGCTTAAATTAAGCTGTAATGACGCGGAACACGAAGACTTTGAAACAGTGGTACAAGATGTATATCTTGGTACGCTGCCTTATATGTCTCCGACAGGTTCTTTCATTATAAATGGTGCTGAACGCGTAATAGTTTCTCAGCTACACCGTTCGCCAGGTGTATTCTTTGGTCAAAGTTACCATACCAACGGTACGAAGCTTTACTCTGCTAGAATTATCCCTTTTAAAGGAAGCTGGATAGAGTTTGCTACTGACGTTAATAACGTGATGTACGCTTACATCGATCGTAAAAAGAAATTCCCAGTTACTACCTTGCTTAGAGCAATCGGGTACGAGACTGATAAAGATATATTGGATTTATTTGGATTAGCTGAAGATGTAAAAGTGTCAAAAGCTGGTTTAAAGAAGGTCTTGGGTAGACGCCTAGCTGCTAGAGTTCTGCGTTCATGGATTGAAGATTTTGTGGATGAGGATACAGGAGAAGTAGTTTCTATCGAGCGTAATGAAGTAGTTATTGAACGTGATACGGTTCTTGAAGAAGATCATATTGACGAAATAATTGTGTCTGGGGTTAAGTCGATAATCTTGAGTAAAGAAAATGATGATAAAAATGATTTCCAGATCATTTTGAATACCCTGCAAAAAGATACTTCAAACTCAGGTAAAGAGGCGGTAGAACATATCTATAGACAATTGCGTAACACTGATCCACCTGATGAGGAAACTGCTCGTGGTATTATAGAGCGTCTTTTCTTCTCTGATAAAAGATATGATCTTGGAGAAGTTGGTAGATATAGAATTAATAAAAAGCTTGAATTAGCAATAGATAATAATATCAGGGTTTTAACCAATGAAGATATTATCTCGATTATTCAGTATCTAATAGAGTTAGTGAACTCTAGAACAGATGTTGATGATATTGACCACTTAAGTAACAGAAGGGTTAGAACGGTTGGAGAACAACTATATAATCAATTTGGTGTTGGTTTAGCTCGTATGGCTCGTACCATAAGAGAACGTATGAATATACGCGATAATGAAGTGTTTACACCAACAGATTTAGTGAACGCCAGAACACTATCTTCAGTAATAAATTCATTCTTTGGTACAAATCAACTTTCTCAGTTTATGGATCAAACTAATCCGCTTGCTGAGGTTACACACAAGAGAAGAATGTCGGCTCTAGGTCCGGGTGGACTTTCAAGAGAACGTGCAGGATTTGAGGTAAGGGATGTTCACTACACACATTACGGACGTCTTTGTACCATTGAAACACCAGAGGGACCGAATATTGGTCTTATTTCTTCGCTTTGTGTTCATGCTAAAATTAATAATCTTGGTTTTATCGAAACACCTTATCTGAAAGTAGATAATGGACGCGTAAAAATAGAAGAAGAAGTTATATATCTTAGTGCGGAAGAGGAAGACGAGCACACTATTGCTCAAGCTAACTCTCCTATGGACGCTAAAGGTAATCTAACTAATGATCTTGTCAAAGCAAGATTTGAAGGAGATTTTCCAATTGCAGATAAAGGCACTATCCATTATATGGATGTTGCACCAAATCAGATTGTATCTATTGCTGCTTCGTTAATCCCTTTCCTAGAACATGATGATGCTAACCGTGCATTGATGGGTTCGAATATGCAACGTCAGGCGGTGCCTATTATGAATCCTCATGCTCCAATAGTAGGAACAGGTTTAGAGGCTCAGGTAGCTAAGGATTCTCGTACACAATTAGTTGCAAAAGCTAATGGTGTGGTTGAATTTGTGGACGCTAATGAGATTAGAATCAAGTACGAAATGAGTGAAGATGATATTCTTTCTTCATTTATTGGAGATACTGAGACTTACAACATTACTAAATTTAGAAGAACGAATCAAAATATGACTGTAAACCTTAGACCAATTGTGGTAAAAGGCGATAAAGTTGTAGAAGGTCAAGTTTTAAGTGAAGGTTATGGTACTCAAGGGGGTGAACTTGCACTTGGTAGAAATCTTAAAGTGGCGTTCATGCCTTGGCAAGGATATAACTTTGAGGATGCTATCGTGATTTCTGAAAAGGTAGTTAAAGAAGATTATTTTACTTCAATTCATATTACAGAACATGATGTGGAAGTTAGAGATACCAAAAGAGGTATTGAAGAACTTACAAATGATATTCCTAACGTAAGTGAAGATGCTACTAAAAACTTGGACGAGAATGGTCTAATAAGAGTAGGAGCTCGTATTAAAGAAGGCGATATTCTGATAGGCAAAATTACGCCTAAAGGTGAGTCTGAGCCGTCTCCAGAGGAAAAACTACTTCGTGCGATTTTTGGTGATAAAGCAGGTGACGTAAAAGATGCTTCATTAAAAGCGACTCCATCGAAAGAGGGTGTTGTTATTGCTAAGCAACTTTTTGTACGAAGAAAGAAAGATAGAGCAAATAAAGCTGACGATAAAACGAAACTAACCAAGTTAGAAAACGATTATTTAAATGAAATAGATAAACTAAGAGCTATTTTACTTGATAAGCTTTATAAAGTAGTTAATGGAAAAACTTCTGCAGGTGTACAAAACGTATACTATGAAGATGTAATTCCTAAAGGAACAAAGTTTACGCTTAAAAACTTAGCTACCATAGATTTTACTACTGTTTCATATAATAATTGGACTTCTGATGCCGGTAAGAACGAGTTGATTGGAAGAATACTTACTAATTACAAAGCAAAATACACTGATGTATCAACTACTTATAAGCGTGAACAATTCGCTATAAGCGTTGGTGATGAATTACCAACTGGGATCTTGAAATTAGCTAAAGTTTATCTTGCTAAGAAGAGAAAACTTAAAGTTGGGGATAAAATGGCAGGAAGACACGGTAACAAAGGTATTGTTGCACGTATCGTTCCAGAAGAAGATATGCCATACCTTGAAGATGGAACACCCGTAGAAATTGTACTTAATCCATTAGGAGTACCTTCACGTATGAACTTGGGACAGATTTATGAAACTGTTCTTGGATGGGCTGGTATGGAGTTAGGATTAAATTTTGGCACGCCAATCTTTGATGGGGCTTCTGAATCAGAAATAAACGATCAAGTAACCAAAGCAGGTATACCTGTAAACGGTTCTGCACAATTATACAACGGTCTTACTGGGGAGAAATTCCACCAAAGAACAACTGTAGGAATTATGTACATGCTTAAACTAGGGCATATGGTTGACGATAAGATGCACTCGCGTTCTATTGGGCCGTATTCACTTATTACTCAGCAACCGTTGGGTGGTAAGGCTCAGTTTGGGGGTCAGCGTTTTGGTGAGATGGAGGTTTGGGCACTTGAAGCATTCGGTGCTGCCAACATATTACGTGAGATATTAACTGTAAAATCAGATGATATAGTAGGTAGAGCTAAAGCGTACGAAGCGATTGTTAAAGGAGAAAATATGCCAGAACCAGGACTTCCTGAGTCATTCAACGTATTACTTCATGAGTTAAGAGGTTTAGGTATCGAAATTACCTTTGATTAATAAAATTTAAATTAGGATAAAGTAAAATGTCAAATAAAAAAGACGTAAAAGTAAAATCTAATTTTAAGAAACTTAGAATTGGTTTATCATCTCCAGAAGTTATATTACAACGTTCTTTTGGTGAAGTAACAAAACCAGAAACAATAAACTACAGATCTTATAAGCCGGAAATGGGTGGATTATTCTGTGAAAGAATATTCGGTCCAGTAAAAGATTATGAGTGTCATTGTGGTAAATATAAGCGAATTAGATATAAAGGAATAGTTTGCGATAGATGTGGTGTAGAGGTTACTGAGAAAAAGGTACGTAGAGAACGTATGGGGCATATCGAGTTGGTGGTTCCTATTGTTCATATCTGGTATTTCAAATCTCTTCCTAACAAAATTGGTTATTTAATCGGTCTTCCTTCTAAGAAATTAGAGATGATTGTATACTACGAGCGTTATATCGTAATACAAGCTGGCCAAAAAGAAGCTGATGGGGTAAATTATCTTGACTTTCTTACCGAGGAAGAATACCTTGATATCTTGGATTCATTACCAAAGGAAAATCAGTATTTAGACGACAATGACCCGAATAAATTTATCGCTAAAATGGGTGGTGAGGCAATTTGGGATTTATTATCTCGTCTTGATTTAGATGGTTTATCTTTCAGCTTAAGACATCAAGCAGCACATGAGACTTCTCAACAACGTAAAAATGAGGCTTTAAAAAGACTTAATGTTATTGAAGGTTTTCGTGCTTCTACATTAACCGGTGAAAATCGTCCTGAATGGATGATTTTAAAAATGCTTCCCGTAATTCCGCCAGAGCTAAGACCATTGGTGCCATTGGATGGAGGTAGATTTGCAACTTCTGATTTGAATGATCTTTACAGAAGAGTTATCATCAGAAATAATCGTTTAAAAAGACTCATGGAGATCAAAGCTCCAGAGGTTATATTAAGAAATGAGAAACGTATGCTTCAAGAGGCAGTAGACTCATTACTTGATAATACAAGAAGAGCTAATGCGGTTAAAGCAAATGGGAATAGACCCTTAAAGTCTTTGAGTGATATGCTCAAAGGAAAGCAAGGTCGTTTCCGTCAAAACTTATTAGGTAAGCGTGTTGACTATTCTGGTCGTTCGGTTATCGTAGTAGGGCCAAAACTTAAGTTACACGAATGTGGCTTGCCTAAAGGGATGGCGGCAGAGCTTTTTAAACCATTTATTATTCGAAAATTAATAGAACGTGGTATTGTAAAAACGGTAAAATCTGCAAAGAAAATTGTAGACAAGAAAGAACCAGTAATATGGGAAATATTGGAGAATATCCTTAAAGGACATCCGATTCTTCTTAACCGTGCCCCTACGCTGCACAGACTAGGTATCCAAGCATTTCAACCTAAATTAGTAGAAGGTAAAGCTATTCGTCTTCACCCATTAGTTTGTACTGGTTTTAACGCAGATTTTGATGGTGATCAAATGGCTGTGCACGTACCTTTAGGTAATGCAGCTATTTTAGAGGCTCAGATTTTAATGCTTGCTTCTCATAATATTCTTAACCCTGCTAACGGTGCTCCTATTGCGGTGCCATCACAAGACATGGTTTTGGGTCTTTATTACATGACTAAAATGAGAAGAACTACCGACACTGAAATAGTAGTTGGTCAAGGTCTTACATTCTATAGTTTTGAAGAAGTAGAAATAGCATACAATGAAGGTAAAGCTAACTTAAATGCTGTGATCAAAGTAAGAACTAAGGTTCTTGAAAATGGTGAGTTAGTCAATAGAATAATTGAAACTTCCGTAGGTCGTGTAATATTTAATTTACACGTTCCTGAAGAGATAGGATTTATCAATACACTACTGACTAAAAAATCGCTTAGAGATATTATCGGTGATATGATAAAATCTGTAGGTGTTGCGCGTACTGCTAAATTCTTAGACGCAATTAAAGAACTAGGTTTCTACTATTCATTTAGAGGTGGACTATCGTTTAACATTTCTGACGTACTTGTTCCTTCTACAAAAGAGGCATTAGTGGAGTCAGCACGTGTTGAAGTTGCTGAAATCACAAGTAATTACGAGAACGGTTTCATTACGAATAACGAACGTTATAACCAAGTAATTGATATCTGGACTAGAATTAACTCTAGAGTAGCAGATGCATTACTTCATGATATTGCAACAGATAATCAGGGATTCAATCCTATTTATATGATGCTTGATTCAGGAGCGAGGGGTTCTAAAGAGCAGATTCGTCAGCTTGGAGGTATGAGGGGTCTTATGGCTAAACCTCAAAAGAAAATAGGTGCAGGAGGAACAGGTGAAATTATCGAGAATCCAATTCTATCTAACTTTAGAGAAGGATTATCCATTCTTGAATACTTTATATCTACTCACGGTGCTCGTAAAGGTCTTGCGGATACGGCTCTTAAAACAGCAGATGCTGGTTACTTAACGAGAAGACTTCATGATGTCGCTCAAGATGTAGTAGTATCCATTGAAGATTGTGGAACACTTCGTGGTTTTGAGGTTCGTACATTGAAAGAAAACGATGAGGTAATTGACAGTTTAAGAGATAGAATAGAGGGTAGAGTCTCTCTACTTGATATTCATCACCCAGAAACTGGCGAACTTCTGATAGCGGCCAATGATGAGATTACTGATAAATTAGCGGATGTTATTGAAAATTCTGGAATAGAATCGGTTGAAATACGTTCTGTAATGACATGTGAGTCTCGCAGAGGTGTTTGTACTAAATGTTATGGAAGAAACCTTGCAACAGGTAGAACGGTACAAGAAGGTGAAGCTGTAGGTGTTATCGCTGCTCAGTCTATTGGTGAACCAGGTACTCAGCTTACACTTAGAACATTCCACGTGGGTGGTACTGCCTCCAACATTGCACAAGATTCAATGCACATCGCAAAAGCGAATGGTATCATAGAATTTGATGAGGTTAAAACGGTTCCTGGGAAAGACTCAAATGGAGATACTGTGGGCATTGTTGTAGGAAGATCTGGAGAAGCTAAAATCATTGATTCAAAAACGAAGGATGTATTATTCTTGACGAATATTCCTTATGGTTCATTCTTGTACGTTGAAGAAAAAGCAAAGATTACAAAAGGTGACAAGATTTGTTCTTGGGATCCTTACAATGCTGTAATACTTTCTGATCTTGATGGTAAGGTAGAGTTTGTTGATCTTAAAGAAGGTATTTCTTTCACTGTTGAGATGGACGAGGCTACAGGATACAAAGAAAAGGTAGTAACTGATTCTAGAGACAAAAAAGTAAATCCAGCTGTTCACATAGTTGGTAAAAGTGGTGAAGTACTGAAGGAACTCAACGTTCCAGTAGGGGCTCACCTTTCTATAGAAGATGGAGCTAAAGTATCTGCAGGTACTATTATTGCTAAAATTCCTAGAGTTGTAGGTAAAACGAGCGATATTACCGGTGGGCTTCCAAGGGTAACGGAGCTTTTCGAAGCGCGTAATCCTTCTAATCCAGCAGTAGTTTCAGAGATTGATGGTGTTGTAACCTACGGAGGTATTAAGCGTGGTAACAGAGAGGTAACTATAGAATCAAGAGAAGGAATTTCTAAGAAATATCTTATTTCTTTATCTAAGCACATTTTAGTGCAGGATGGTGATTTTGTAAGAGCAGGAACTCCTCTGTCTGACGGTTCTATTACGCCTCAAGATATTCTCTCTATTGAAGGTATTAGTGCCGTGCAAAACTATATAGTTAATGGTATTCAAGAGGTATATCGTCTTCAAGGTGTGCGTATAAATGATAAGCATATCGAAGTAATCATTAAGCAAATGATGCAAAAAGTAGCGGTTATTGAAGCTGGTGACACTAAATTCTTAGAAGGATCTGCGGTTGATAAATTAGAGTTTAAAGAGGAAAATGACGAATTATACGACAAGCGTGTAGTTATGGAGCCTGGAGATTCTAATGAAGTAAAAGCAGGTGAGATTATAAGTCTTAGAAGATTGAGAGATCTAAACTCTTCGCTAAAAAGAAAGGATATGAAAGTAATTGAGGTTAGAGATGCTTTACCAGCTACTTCTGGACCTTTATTACAAGGTATCACTAAAGCGTCATTGGGTACTTACAGCTTTATGTCAGCTGCATCATTCCAGGAGACTACTAAAGTGTTAAACGAAGCTGCAATCGCAGGTAAAGTTGACCATATGTTAGGTCTTAAAGAGAATGTAATTGTAGGACATCTTATACCAGCAGGTACAGGACTTAGAATGTACGAAAACCTAGTGGTAGGTTCTCAAGAGGAGTTTGATTTATTGAAAGCGGCTAAAGCTGAAGTAATGAGTGCTTCTACCGAAACGGTTAACTAATCTCTCATAAAGAGATTTTCAATTATACTGATGGGCTACTAGATTTCTAGTAGCCCATTTTATTTTTACCCAAATATAGTTTCTGCTTTGACGATGATAAAAGTTCGTCGTAAGCTTTGATGTTCAAACACAAATTGTTTAAAGTAAATTATGGTATTACGTAAAAAAATACCTTGTTTTGAACCATGGCAGAACCAAATAAAGGCAATCATATAGATATTGAATTAACTGAAGAAATAGCGGATGGTATATATAGTAACTTAGCTATTATATCGCACTCTAATTCTGAGTTTGTAATAGATTTTATTAGGCTTTTGCCCGGTGTACCAAAGGCTAAAGTCAAAAGCAGAATCTTGTTAAGTCCGCAGCATGCTAAAAGACTGCATCAGGCCTTGTATGAGAATATACGTAAGTTTGAGGCACAGTTTGGGGAGATAGAAATGCAAGAGAGCGCCCCACAATTCCCACCTATGAGTTTTGGCCCAACTGGGGAGGCATAATCAGAAAATTAAACATTACTAGGTAAGCGTTAGCATGGCACACCCTAGCGGAGTTATGTGGTTTTTTGTTTTAGGAAGTTTTATTTAAATATTTGCTCCAAAATCTTCTCTGTGATTAGATATGTTGGTTTCACACCTGTAGTTCCAAGTCCGCCGCTGGCTAAGGTGCTACCAGTTTCTAAAGGGTTGTCAGATGCGTAGTAAGCATAATTTACGATCACATTTGGATTTATACTCTTTCTTATTTTAGAGTGAGCTTGAATAGCTTTTTGGTAATGTGCGCCTTCCATTTCTAGGCCTGTTGCTCCCCATGTACTCTTAAGAAAATAACGTAGTAAATCTTCATTTTGCAATGATGTTCCTAACACTGATATCATAGTCCCTTCGTATACATCTAAATCTAATCCTTCAAAATCTTGTTTGTTGAGTCCGTTTTCGAATGGGTAATTATCAGCCGTTCCCTCAAATATATGAGCTGAAGGGATCATAATATCACCTTTTCCTCCTTCTAAGATTCCAGCTTTCCCCATAATAGATATGGATGTTACGTTTAGATATTTCACAATACCTTCATCGGGTTTGTAGGGTTTAAGAAGCTCATCCATGGTTTCATACGCTTGTTCTCCAAAAGCATAGTCCATAACAATAAGTACAGGTTTTTCTGTTTCAGTGGTGGTATTTAGTCGTTGAGCCAGTTCACCAGATATATATTTAGCAGTGTCAAAAATTTGAACATCAATATTAGTACCGCTAGTATCTGCAATAAAAGTCATTCCTTCTTTTTCGGCCAATTTTATCACTGTTTCTCGATACTTTGAACTGCCACTAAGTTCTTCAAATATGCCTAGTTTATCTTTATCTTTGAGCTTGCTTTTAAGTGCTACAGGTGCAAATAATGTATTTTGTACACTATGCATATTAGCGCTTATAATGTGAATAGGTCTATGAAGTAAATCGCGCTTATGTAATTCTTTTTTAATGTTGTCTGCCCACATCTCACCGTGTATGTGTTGGCCTAGGCGCTCTCGAAGGACTGCACTGAATGTTACTGTGCGTTTGTTTTCTAGTAATTCTTCATTTAATGCTAATTTTCCGAGCCAAAAAATAATATGTAAAAATCGGTTAGGATTTTCAGCACTTTTAAAATTATCATAAACATCGCTAACTTCTTTGTAAGTGCGCCCCAAGATATTTGCTGTATGCATTAGCGTGACTTCCTGTTCGTCCTTTGTTAATGCTGTTTTTTGTTGTATCGCTGCTTCTAGTTTTTGCCAATCACGATTTACTGCACCTTCTTCATTTATTAAGACACTGTGCATTATCTTATGACTTTCAATAAACAGAAAGGTAAGGTGGGTTAAAATATCATAGATTTCTGATCTACCACGCGTAATCTCTATGTTCATTTGATCAGCGTCTATTCGATAGCAGTTTCTTCTCCGTTTAGGCGGAATAATCGCTTTAAAATGAGAACCCTCGTATCCTTCGTCGCTTGTTAAATTAATGTAGCGGCATTCTTCTATTCCTATGGGCAATCTGTCAATGACATAATTTAAACCGGCTAATTCTACTTTGTCCTGAGCAATGCTTCCATATATTTCTGGTCTAAGGGTTAATAGTGCTTCCCTTAAGGTAGCACCACTTACGCCCATAGGTTTATAAAATCCCCTATTAAATAAGTGACGCATGGTAACATATAGGCGTTGGATTGCACCAGTACTTTCTTGTGCTCTGCTGCGGTGATGCGGAGTATTTTTAATCATATTTATTGCGTTTATTGAGTTAAGGTTGACTTTATACTGAAAGTCAGAATATCACAAATATAGACTTATGTCTTATACACTTTTATTTTGTGTTTATACGCTTATAATCACCTGAGTTAATAAATCAGTATTTCTTTACTCTATAGAATATACCTGGCTAAAGTACCCAGTTATAGATGGAAATAAAGTGACATAAACTGCCAAGTATGACAAACACGTGGAAGATAGCGTGGTTGTATTTAATCCTATCTGGCATACTATAAAAAAAAGCACCAATTGTATAGAACAATCCACCTGCAAGAAGCCAGTATAAACCTGCTGATGCAATATTTCTGATTAATGGATTTATGGCAAAGAGTATCATCCAACCCATGAAGAGGTACACAAGCGTGCTTAGTTTTTCGTACTTTCCTGTAAACCATAGTTTTAGAATAACGCCTGCTACTGCAAATATCCATACTGCAGAAAGAAGAATGAACCCGTTGGCCCCTTTTAAGGTGATTAATGAAAACGGCGTATAGGTGCCTGCTATTAATACATAAATTGCCGCGTGATCCAATATGTTTAAGCGGTTTCGAAGTTTAGGTATAGTGCTATTATGATACAGTGTGGATGCGGCGAAGAGTAGCATCATCGAAAATCCATAAACCAATGAGCTTATAGTTTGTATATTATCGTCTGACTTTGATAGCATTAAAATGGTTCCAAAAACACTTAATACAAAACCTACAATGTGTGATATAACATTAAAACGCTCTTCGATAGGAGGGTAGGAGGTGGCTTGATACTTAGTCATCTTTTCAATGGACTTAATATTGTACGTTATCGTTATCTAACATCCATCCTAATATTTTACCGCACTTATCTTCACAAGCAGGATAGAATTGTTGATGTGTTCGCATAACATTGCCTGAACTTGTGGGAGCTCCCCACCAAAATTCAGCTATTGCCAAGGGCTTTAAACGATGTATGTGTGCGTATTGTAATAACTTAGGTGCAGCACATTCGCCAGCTCCAGCAGGTGGGTTGTCAAATAACTGGTTAGGAGTTTTAGTATGTCCAGAACTATTTAGAAATTTATAGGCATCAAAGAGCTGATTTTGCAACGCCTGAGAGTGTGCTTTCCGTTTTTCTTTTAGTTTTATATGCTCACTCATAGCTTTACAGCCGGCGAGTTCTATTTCTTTTATCTGATCATTGATTACCTTGAGTGCGCGCATACCTCGGTTAAGAAATTCATTTTCATGGAGCGAGTCAAAGACGGGAGGTACAAAGTACTGGTGGTGATTGCCATCGGCTAGTTTACCACTAAAAGCGGCCAGAAAACCTAGGTCTCCAAGTATGGTTTGAACTACCAAAACGCCAAACATCTTGCCGATCGGTTTACCAGAGTAATTTTCTACCAATCCAAAGTTATGCTTCCATTCGTTTTGTGAAGTGAGGTGCTCTTGCAGTTGAGCAACCGCCCTCGTTACTAGTTCATGTGGTTTCAGGGATACAACAAACGGATCGTTAAGT
>Ga0102875_1000527_pt1 | contig 14288 bp, 12 predicted proteins | sample Colrivmet1547B02_FD_78185 | JGI IMG/M metagenome (GOLD analysis project Ga0102875, IMG submission 78185) | Estuarine microbial communities from the Columbia River estuary - metaG 1547B-02 | ecosystem: Environmental > Aquatic > Marine > Intertidal zone > Estuary | place: USA: Columbia River... | reverse complement strand
GAAAAGATCTTGCAGATCTTCCTCTGTAATGAGCATATTCTCAAACTGTTTGAGTTCGCCATGAACTCTCACCGTGACATTCTTCCCCGCATGGAGATGAAAGTCTGAGATGCGATGCTGACTTAAAAGCTCAGGTAAGAAAGTGTAAATAGGATTCGTCATATATTAATGAATAGTATAACCATAAAAACTTCTAGCCCACCATATCCCCCTGACTAAAGATCGGTAAATATAAAGCAACGACCATAGCGCCAATTAATGCTCCCACAAAAACAATCATGATAGGTTCAATCATGGAGGTCAGTCCTTCGACAGTCGCTTCGAACTCCTCCTGATAATAGCGCGCAATCGAAGAAAGCATTTCATCCATGTTACCTGTCTTTTCACCCACCTTGATCAGTTGCGAGAGCTCTAGAGGAAAGATAGGCTCTTCCGCAAAGAGTGATGACAATTCAACTCCGCTTACAATACGCTCAGAAATTCTGCCCATCGCTTCTACAAAAACAACATTCGGCGTAATGCGGGAAGATACGCGTAAAATTTCCTCAACCCCAATCCCTGCTGCAAACAAATTTGCCATCAAAAGAGATAGCCTCGCCACCGTCGATTTCACAATAATATTACCCATAATGGGTAGCTTTAAAAAAATGATGTTGATCATTTTTTTATAGTTATATACGCGCTTAAAAAGTTGGTTATGAATGACTTTGATCGCAATCACGACGCCGATTATAGATAGCACATTCCAGCCGTTAAGAATCCAATCGCTTGCATCCACAATGACCTGTGTGGGCCCTGGTAATTTTTTACCCATCCCCTTATACATCTCAGTAAAGGTCGGTACCACTTTGGTCAGCATGCCGTATGTAATCAATAGTGTCACCACCACCAAAGTCACAGGATAAAAGAGCGCACTTTTAATCCCTTTACGAATGGTTTGCATACGCTCTTGACCTTCGACAATGCGGTCTAAGAAGCTGTCCAGCTTACCGCTGATTTCACCAGCTTCAATCATATTACAGAAAACTTCATCGAAATATTTAGGCTGTTGTCGGATAGACACAGAGAGCGAATTCCCCTGATTAATGTTGGCGATAATATCCTCAATGGCATACTTGAAAACAGGATTTTGTGTTTGAGATGAAACAAGTGTGAGCGCATCTAAAATGCTAAGACCGCTGCGCACCATGGTGGAAACTTTTTTTGTAAAAAGAACGATTTCTTCATCTGTGACTTTGCCAAAAGGTCCCCAGACAAAAGGTTTGGTTATTTTCTTGGGGGCCAAAGCTTCGGCCACCTTGATGTCACGAAACTTGCGGCCTTTTAAGTCAGCTAACGCAGCATTGCGATTTAATGCTTCAATACTGCCCTTAACACGTCTGTTATTTTTATCTTTGGCCTTGTAGTTAAACTGCTTCACAATCAGGCTTTAATTTTAGGTGTCTGAACTTAAGGTGGCTTGAAATTCTTCAATAGAGAGCACACCTTTTGCAACAAAATCTCTCCCAATCTCTGTCATCGTTCTAAATCCATCTTTTCTAGCTGCTGCAAGAATTTGGGGTGCCTGCTCATTATTCAAAATCGCCTCCTCCACAGCCGGTGTAATCCGGAGTACTTCGTAAATGCCCTGTCTACCTTTAATGCCTTTGCCTTCACACACCTTGCAGCCAACGCCTCTTTTAGGTTTCACTTGATGAATATCATCCCCCTTAAATCCCATCTTAGTCAAAATCTCAGGGGTCACTCTTGTATCGATCTCGGCACACGCTGAACAATTTTTACGCGCGAGCCTTTGCGCTACTACGAGAGAAAGGGCTGAGGAGATCATAAAATTTGGCACCCCCATATTTAAAATACGCGTAATGGTTGCAATGGCATCATTCGTATGGAGTGTTGAGAGTAACAAATGGCCGGTAAGTGCTGCTTTAATGGCTATATCAATTGTCTCTTGGTCACGAATTTCTCCCACCAAAATCACTTCGGGATCTTGACGTAAGAATGCGCGAAGGATTGAGCTAAAAGTTAAACCTATTTTCTCATTGGCTTGCACCTGACCTGCACCCTCTAAATAATATTCCACCGGGTCTTCGGCTGTGAGTATATTAATATCAGGGCGATTGATGTATTGAAGTGCGCCGTAAAGAGTGGTTGTTTTCCCAGATCCGGTAGGCCCTGTTACCAAGACCATTCCCTGAGGCGCTGTGATTGCATCAATCACCTTAGTATAGTCATCTGGATCAAATCCAATCTTGTCTAAAGATAATGCAGGGTCACCCGCAAGAATACGCATGACAATGCGTTCACCATTTTTAGTCGGCATCACATTAAAACGAAAATCAACTTCATTGCCATCATTGTCTGTGATCGTGATAGCACCATCTTGTGGCAAACGTTTTTCAGAGATATCACAATCCGCTAAAATTTTAAAACGGGTGGTCACTGCTGCATAGTATTTAAAGAGGTATGCGGTATACATATCCTGCAATTCCATCGCACCATCTTTACGCATTCTAACGTTGGCAAAATCCCTAAAGCTCTCAATATGAATATCAGACACTTTCGTTTGTACCGCATGAATGAGTATCTGCTGACAAAAATCCATGACTAAATCCGGGTCATTGATGTTCCATTTTTCTTTAAGGGTCTTAATGATGGCTGCTTTCTTGGCTGCTGCAGGCTTAATTACTTCTTTCTTTTCTTCTTTCTTTTCTGCCTTTAGCACAGTATCCAGCGCTTTCACTTCTTCTTGACTTTGCTCTTTTGGCGCGAGGATATGATCCAGCGCTTTCTTCGCTTCTGGATCTTCCTCGGCAGGGGCAGTCTGAGGATCAGAAAGAATAGGTATAATTTTCTTGCTAGGAATGGGAACTGAAGAGAAGTCAAATGTACCCGCTACGATGTCAACGCCGCCTCTCAATTTATTTTGTGCTTGGATCACTTTATTTAAAGATAGAAGTTTCTCGAAATGGCTTAATGAAGTCAGTTCAAATAAAATATCCACTTTCGCGTGGGTCTTTAATTCATCTTTGAGCGAGATCGATTTTGGATCAATGATCAGCACTTTTAAGAAGCCATCGTCAAAGGCATAGGCCAGTATGCCTTGCTCGACTGAAAATATAATGGGAAGCAAAATAATAGCATCCGCATCAATATCCTCCTCCTCAGGAAAGGCTCGCGTGAGACTTACAGTCCTCGCAAATAAAGTCACAAGCTGCGCCTCATCCACTAAGCGATCTTTAATCAGTGAATTCAGTTTTTCTGGCCAGTCAAGTTTTTGGTAACGATCGTTGTTAAATAAAACGGGGTTAATCTTTCCCGCATTGACCATGGCATTTAAAAATCGCTCACTAGTTTGTTGAGTGTAGTTAGGCATATTTAATTTGTTTTAGCTGGGGGAGCAGCAGGTAGTGCTGGTGCAGGTCCCCCAGCCGGTATATTTTGCAGATTCACAGGAATGGTCACCGCGGGGATTAACAAAGATTCATCGAACTTACTCGCTACATAAATACCGTATTGATTAATATTGACAATAAAAAAATCAGAGGTGCCCAAATTCTCACCCTCGTAAACCGTCAACACAGTGCTTAATAAATCTTTTTGATTAAAGGCTAGGGGAGAATCTTTTAATGCCATCAACCCTGCTTGCGACAAGCCTATAGTGGCAGAACTTGCAATGTCTTTGATCCTCTCTTCCTTATGGACTAGACGCTTATTGATTAAAGCACAATCAAGAGGGTACTGACTGATCTGATTCCGCAAAAAAAAACAACTTGCTCGAGCAAATTCTAAATTATTAAAAGGGCCATATTCGAGTTCATAGGCCAATTTCTTTTCAGGGGATCTTTTTTTATTATTATTTTCGCGATCCGCAAATCCAAAAGTACTGTCCTTACTACCTCTTATAATAACGCGGTGATTAAGATTATTAATAAATGTGGCAATAAAATCTCTACCGGCTTGCTGTGCTAATTTTTTTTCGGGGAAGGTGCCTAGAGAAACATAAAAGGCATTATTAGAGGAAACGTCAACTTTTTCTGGCCAAGAAATTTCAATCACATCCTTAAGTGCACTTTGTTCATTTTGATAAATGCCGAGTATTCTATAATATCTAAAATCAGCCAATGCCCTTACATCGTCTAATCGTCCATTAAGGGATTTCTCTCGGTCGAGGTTTGTTGAATATTGCGGAGGTTTTATTACGCCCCTTGCAAAAGGATCCTGAATCGTGTTGCCTGTGGTTTTTTCTGCAGCAAGCAGAGGGGAAGTAAAAAAAGTAAAGTTAAATAACAGACCAAAAATAAAATATATATTGATTAGACGTAGCATACAAAAATTCTACCATAGTCGAGCTGAAAAAATTAATTTTGTAGGGGTACTTTACTCAGCTTTTTTTACTCTGTGAGGTATTTCTAACATGACCCTAAACTCTATATTTTGTTTGTCTTGTTTTGCAAGAATTTCCTCATAAGGAATGTTGATGGAGGGTATTACTCTCGTGAGAGTATTTCTGACCCTTAAATAATTTAAATAGTTACCCTTCAGCATAAAATCATAAGTGATGAAGCTTATATTTCTTGGGGGAGTAGGTGGCAGAGGTGGCACGGGCAAAATTTTGTTTCTAATTGCAACTGGGGCTGGGGCTCCTGGGGCTGGGGCTGCTGCTACATTTAAAGAAATCTCATCGGCTTGAGGTAAAGAATATTGAGGCGGGTCTTTATCTAAATCTTTCATATATTGCTCCCCATACAATATGTTTTCCTTAACAATGACAATGTTACTTAATTCAAAAAGTCTTGTGATGTCATCGCTATAATTTTGAACGGCTATGAGATCTGGAAAACGCTTAATCTCGCTATCTAATTTTAACTTGAGAGCTACATTCTCCTTCCTTATCGGAATCACTTGCTGTTTTGCGATTTCGATCTCTTTCTTCATTGCTTCGACTTTAGCTTGGTAGTCTAATGAAGTTTTTTGCGCGGCAATACTTTGATTAATCCCTATGATTGACTTGACGAAAAAAAATACAGACACGCTAAGAATTAATAATAATTCGATAAACCAAAGATAAATCTTATTGTTGCTCGTTAAGCTTCTATATAAAGTGGATCTAAATTGAGTGGGTTTAAAAAAAATAAATTGATGTTTTTTTATACTTATATTTTTTTTCTTATTTTCTGAATGGGAGGACTCTTTAATTTTTATCCCGTGATCGACAGGATCATCCGCTGGAAAGCCTAAGGAGTGAGCTATCAACTCGGTCTTTTCTTTTAGATTTTTTACGCTCTCGCTTTGATTAATCTCTTCGAGTAATTCTGACGCACGCTTAGATAGCACCTGACTCGAATCTTTTAAAGCTTGCATGCTCTTACTTTGATTAATCTCTTCGAGTAATTCTGACGCACGCTTAGATAGCGTTTTTTTTCTTTTTAAAAAAGATTTAATCCCCATAATTTAGGATGGCTTAGCTTGAGTGTTAGGAGAAATGGTATTACCCTTGATTTCAAAATACTGTAAATTACTATCTTTACGCTTGAATACTTTAAAAATTAAATCTTTGAAATTAGGATTGGCCGAAAAATGTTCATAAAAACGATTGACCTCTGAGAACGATTTTCCATTGCCTAACAAGATAAAGGAATTTCTTCTTACGACAACACGCTCTAACTCTAAATCAGTTGGCAAATCAGCATTGAAAAATTTAAAAAGCTTTTCATTGTAATTGCCTTTATCTAGATTTTGAAGCTTGGCGAGGTCTGTCATGATTTGTGCTTTAGTAGAGTTCTCTGCTCCAAGCAGATTTTTTTCTTGTTCAAGATCTTTAGACATATTTGTGAATTCATTCAGTGCATTCAGCATCATGTCATTTTTTTTATTCAAACTTGCGTAACCTAAAGTTAAACAACTTAGCACTAAAAAAGTAAGCATTAATTTTTTACCAATTTGATAGTGATTATAAAAAGTAAAATTGTTCACAATAAAACGGTACTTAGGATGTAAATTAAATAATGGTGTTTCAATCACCATATTTTTATAAGATGGCGAAGAGAAATATTGCATATGATAGCAACCTAAATTAGGCAACATAAATGAACCATAATTTTTATATTCACTAAGATTTTTTTCACCCATTACCTCATCAGCTTCAATGACATCTGGGTTATGAAGCATTTCAAAAGTAAACTGGCTACTAAGTGAGCGAAAGTTAGCGAGCCTAAAGTTTTTACGAAATAATTCAAACAAGATATTTTCTTTGGCGTGATCGGAAATAAAAAAAACAGTTTCCACCTTCGATAATTTGAGTTCATCTTTTAGAAAAGCGAAGGCTTGTTTCAAGCTTGCCGTGAGGCGATTAGTAACCTCAGACCAAAATAAGTTATCAGTATCATCATCTAAAGCCGAGGCGCTATTTATGGCTTCAGAATCTTTCGCCTCAGGTAACTCATCAAATAATATTTCATCCATATCGCTGATATTAACCTTGGCGATATAAAACACATCACTATTCACGTAAATAAGTCTACTGTCACCTTGCGTTAGAAAAAAAATACAAAAGGGGCGCTCTCTTTCGATCCGAGTTAACCGTGATTCAACAATCCTAATAATCGACTGATCTTCTGGTATGAATCCGATAGGATATAAATTGCCTCCTAGAATCATTGCCGTATATTCTTTAATGATCTTTGACGAGCACGCTGTATAGAGCATGGTTGAAGAGCCATCATTGTCATTGAGTGCTAAAAAATTTGCTCTGATTTGAGCGTCCTTAGTATCGACTAAACCCTCGTCATACTCTTTCCAAAATTCATACGCCTGTTTTTGCATCGCAGCATATTCTTTTTTATCAGCAGCAGTATTAAGATTAAGTGGAATACTTATTACTTTTAGGGGGCTAATTCTATTCGCGATAACCGTCGTCACTTGATGGCCTTCAAGTTTATATTGCTTTGAAAGTCTTTGTAAATTGTCGCTTAGTATCTCTAAATCAGCATTAATATTAAAAGGATCAATTTTTTTTGGCAGCCTCCAACGAATTACTGTGCTCTTTGTCTGGAACTGCTCAAAATACAAACTCGTAGTTAAAATAAATTCTTCTGGCAATACTTTCAGAACAAGTTTTTTTTCCGCTGTAAGCTTTCTTTGTTTTTTTTCATGCGCCATGTTTATTATCAAGCGATTTAATAAGGGCATCAGTTCTTGTTAGATAAACTTCTTCTGTAATATATTTTTTCTCATAAAGTTCTTTAAGTGCCAAAAGCGTCTCTTCAACTTCTTCAAGAGCCTTAGCATCTAGATGACTGCTTTCTAGATTAAGGTCAATGTCACCCACTAACTTTTTAAAAGTATCCGTTATCTCGGTCTCGGTGAGTGTCTTTGGAACCTCTAATGTATTTTTCTTAATTTTTTTTCTTTTTACAGCAAAAAGAATAAAAAGTAGTACAACTAAAAGCGCGCCTAATGCCGCAAATTTATTTGCTAATAGAAAGAGAAATAAAGTTTGCATCATTATTTAATCGCCTTATCAAAGGTCCTTGCTATATTTCTTGTCGTAATGACCGTTGGATTGATAATCACAAGAAGCTCGGTGCTAGTTTTCGTGAAGGCTTGTTTACCACCCAGCAAAGCTATCAGCGGACCAAATATAGGCTGTAACCCCGCTTTAGCCAAGAAGGGTAATGCATCGCTAGACGCCGACTCGGTTTCAATTTTTAAGCCCGCTAAAACGACCACCTTGCCTGGCTCTATAAGAAGTGAAGTTTTAATCGAATTAGTAGATGTAGGTGCAGTAGCTAAATCTGAATCTCTCGTTGTTTGGTTAAAGTCAAAGGCTAAATCAATATTATCATTGTGTTTATTAATTTTAGGAGTTAAGTTGACAACCAAGGGTGATGATATGGGTCTTATCGTGGTAGCGATGGTTGAAATACCATTCGAGACAGTGGTCGTTGAATCCGTTGTTTGCACAGTTCTCTGTTTATTTACCACTCCCGTTCCACCATCTTTCACGATAATCGAAGGCTTGGAAATTGTCTTACCTAAACTATTTGTTTCAAGCATATTAATCAGTGCCACAATATCATTCTTGGCCCCCAAAGCGGTCGCAATAGATAATCCTCCAGTGATTGATGCGGACTGTACACCACGTAAAATTGTTGTAGCGGGCGATCCAGCAGTGCCACCGGTACCTGCAGCTCCATTCGTGGTTCTCCTTCCAATGCCTTCAAGGCTACTGGCCCATCCTGAATTCACCTCCAAGATATAAACTTCAAGCAGCGCTTGCTTGACGGCGCTGTCTTGTTCGTCAATTAATTTTTCAACTAACTTGATATCGTTGATTGAGCCTGACGCAATAATGCCGGTAGCATCAGTATCAAGTGTGAGCTTTACGCACGTAGCACTTTCTGTAACCGCAGGAGCAGGGGTTGCAGGAGTAGGAGTTGCGGCAGCAGGGGTTGCAGGAGCAGGAGTTGCGGCAGCAGGGGTTGCGGGAGCGGTAGCAAGGGTCGTTAATGTGACGGCAGGTTTAGCTTCAATGACAGCACAATTGCCTTTACTAAATATAGAGTAGCCAGTAATAATTTTTTTTAGGTCTTCCGGACTTTGGTTATAGACACTAAATTTTTCGATAATCAGTTCTTCGCCTTCTTTGATGGTAGGTTTATAGACTGCATTAGCTATTTTAAAATTTTCTGTATCATCTTTGCTGGTTGTTGACTCTTTAATAAGAACTTTTCGCACGTCACTGAGGGCTTTATTTCTTTCTTTTTCAATCACACTTATTTGTATTTGATTAATGAGCCCCTCTAAAAATAAAGTCACACTTTGCGTTTTAAGTTCAGCGCTTACATCAAGTTGCTGATCTGAAATATTTGATTGCGCGCCATCATTTGGAAAAATTTCTAAATATTTTTGGTTGAGTATAATTAAGTCCTTCTTGACATCCAAAGCGGAATTGACGCTATCAAAATTCATGAGCATAAGCGTATTGTTAGCTATCGAATAAATTTCAAGCGTATCTTCTAGGTTGGCAGATTTATAAACCAACAGCTTATTTTCCTCGGCAATCGTTTTTAATACACTACCCACGGTTCCTTTATAGACTCCTTGCAACTGAGGGCTAGGGCCATTGAAATTACTTTTAATCTCTATCTTTCCTCTTTTAGCAATCTGCTCTAGCACTTGAGATAAATTGATGCCAGATAGATTAAGCGTCATGGTTGTGTTAAGTTTTTTGGCAAGCTGAATGTCTTTATCGGCGGCTATCTTAGCAGCTGCAATGGCTTCTGTTAAAAAAACCTGAGGTGACTTTTCTTTTTTTAATGCGTTGAGGTACTGATTTTCTTGGGTCTTAAGATTCTCAATAATGACCGAACTTAATTTTACTTTTGCACCCGCGAGGAAACTTAAAAAATCAATATTTTTTAAACTATCTGCGCCATAATTAATTTGAATAATGTCTACTTTTGGGGCAGTCGGCGCTAAATTTGAATTAAAGATCTCCGTGCTATCTTTGCTGTCCGCCTGAATTTTTTCCAAGGCGTCTTTTTTTGAAGTCATGATTGGCGTGCAAGCAACCATGCAGAGGGCGACAAGTAGAAGAATACTTTTCAAAGTTACTCGCTTTGTTGGGACTCGTCTAGAAGAAGCTTTTGATCAATTTTATTTTTTTTCACGACTTCTACTAGAATCTCTTTAGTAATGTTGGCCATATTTTCATTAATCCATGCAGCCAGCATTGCTTCGATTTTATTTTTATTATTTTCTTTAACGACTTCAGTTAATACATCTTTGGTAATAGTCGGCATATTTTCTTTAATCCATGAGAATAAAATAGGCTCAATGATATTTTTAATTTCTTTTTGGAGCTCTTCGGGGTTCATGCTTTCACCATAGCTTTCTTTAAATGTCATGATTTCTTGACTGAGTTTTGCAAAAAAAGATAACTCCGTCTTTTGGGGGGTTATTTCTCCCGCCTCAGCCTCATGAGGCGCTTCATTTTCGCCCTGAATCGTATGCTCAATCATTTCATCTTGATGATCTAAATCAATGGCATCATCATGACGCTCATGCTTAATTAATTTAGCCTCTAATCCAAGCTTTTGAATTGAATATAAGAGATCTGTCACTGTCCTTCTTGGCATAAAAAAATTATATCATAGCAAGCCTCGAAATTAAGGATAAAAGCTTATGATTCAGCTTGTTGGAACAGATATATCGAAATATATTTAGGTCAAATAAATGATAGGGGTGGCTAAGCTTAAAAATAGGCCTAAAGGTAATTTTGTGAGTAAATTTGCACGTCCCTTATACATCAGAAACAGGGCATAAATGACTCCCAGCCACGATGCCAAAAAAAGAAGTTTAATCACCTTCATAGGGCCTAACCAGGCACCAATCGATGCCAATAAGAATTTATCCCCACTGCCAAAACCTTGCCTTTGCTTTATCTTTAGATAGATAAAATTAATACTATAAAGCACAGCAAATCCTAAAAATATCCCGCCTAAAGAGATGACTATAGATTGGTGCTGATAATAGCTAAGATAAAAAAATCCTACGATGCCATTTATAACCATCATAGGCAAATAAAGGACTTGATGCATGGCGTCAGTTAAAAAAAAGAAAAGAAGTGCGGAGGCAAAAAAACTTAAAAATAAAGCATCTTGCATAGGGTAGTTATATCCAATCGTCACAAAGGCACTGCCTAACACTATTTCGCTGATGAAGTACCCCGAAGACAATCGATGCTTCTGACAATAACAGCGGCCGCGCTGTATGAGCCAGGATAAAATGGGAATTAATTCAAGCGGTGAAAGCTTCTTCTCGCAAAACCGACATTTGGATGGATCGAGTATTGTCTCTCCAGTCTGACAAATGCGCATTGCCCACGCATACAAAAAAGAGGCGATGGCGCTGCCTAATAAAAAAGAAATAAAAAGATAAAAATAATTATGATTAATCATTGGTAGAATTTAATTTCATGGCTAGTCTTAATCAATCCCAAATGGTTTAAAACAATGTCTAAACATTATAAACATAATGGCTTTTCTTTGATTGAGCTTTTGGTCTACTTAGCCATATTTTCAGTGATTGGTTCGCTTGCTTGGACCGGCATTCAGTGGGCGCAAAATCGCCATACGCAGATGGATACCATAGTGACCATGTCATCCAATTCAAGCGCTGGATTAGATACCATGAATCAAGCGATTGCCAATGCTGTTTTTCCGCCTAAAATCTTCAATGCCACTGCAAATATCTTTGCTAATACAGAATGTCTCGAAGTAACCCAGCGCACTAAAACCGGCGCCTACAATACCACTACCTTCTGGTTTGGCTTAGATAACTCAACGGCCCGATATAGTCTTTATAAAGGTTCGGTCTTATGCAGTGCAACGCCTTCCATAAATAACCTCACCAAGTTAACGGATCCCTTGTTTTTAAAATCAGTGAACACCACACCTTTTTTTATCCCCGCGGGCGACCTCATCCAGTTTAATTTCAAAATTAATAAAGTAGTGGGGAAGACCAATTATGAAATTAAGCAAACTCAAGTGAGCGGTGCCAAAGGTTTTATCAAGCTTCCTGGAACTCAGGGGTGTAAAATATCTTCTTCGACCGAACTATTCAGTGCAGTTACAAATCCCACTGAGTCTCTTGAAATAAGCTTTAGTAGTGGATATAACGCTACACTTGATCGACTTAAATATAAGTACAATGCTTCGTCCATCGTTTGTGGTGGCGCCGCATCTCCGACTACCGTATTCAATAATGCGAACATCGACATGTTGATCTGTTCCTTTGATTCATCAGCGGGTGTGCTCAAATTTATGGCCACGCCGTCAAAATCCGGAAGTAATTGGGCAAAGATTGTTACCGATATTGAATACGCTCCCGCCACTTCGGTATCAAGTGAACTTCTCAAAGGAGCCTCCCGCGCCTTAAGTTTTAAATTAAACAATACATATCAAGGAAATATGACCCTTGACCTCTACCCCCTCGCGCGATCTTGTGCTGATGCCAATTTTGCGCCATGATCATGAGAGCTATGCGAGATTTCATTGTTACATTTTTTACCCAAAAAAAAGATACTGGGTTTGCACTAACTGCCGCACTTTTTCTTACTTTTTTGTGCACCACGGTGCTAGTCACGATGCTTAGTCGATCGCAGACCGCTGACCTAGAAAAATATCTAAAACTCAATAAACTGGAAGCAAGTAACTTATCCCGATTAGGACTTGAATCCGCCATCAGCCAAATACGAAAATTTCCATCGAATCCTGCTCAGTTTCCAGCAAACACCTGGAACACCACACCTTCACCAAATAATGCAACTTACGATACCAATGTATGTGGGATTGCTAGCCAATTCTCATCCAATGCAGTAGTACGTATATCACTCGATCGATATCTCTATAAAAATTATGCCTTGCGTTACTTTGCCATCAATGAAATCGATGGTGCTGCTGGTTATGCTGCATTCCCAACTCAATGGCGCATTGTGAGCTGCGTGATATCAACATCCAAGCCTTATTTTGCTAAAACGCGTTCCGCACTCATTCGTTTCGCCATTCAAGATAATGGTATTGCTTTAGCGAATGGCACAGTCATTGATATGCGAGATTATTAATTATTAGGTAGGCTAGCGAGGACTGCCAAGATTCTCCAGCACGCTTCTTGCATACTTGAGATTAAGACTGCTAATATCCGAACCAAAGACAATAATTCGAGGCGGCATGAAATAGGTGGTGGGAGAAGCGCTGGCCGACGGAAGTGGAGATGGGATGCTCGAAGGACATTGTGAATTAGGGCTTAACGTCCAATTACCATTAGCATTGTAACTAACTACTTTGCATATGCGTCCATCCAGCATTGCGATATTCATTTCTAAAATACCATGGGTATTAAATATGGCATTCATCTCTGCATTTAACGCTACTGCCGCTCCCGCATCAGTGCAATCAATGCCATATATGTAAGCACTGCCACTTTTAAAATAACAATTCCCCGATATATTGATCACTCGATATTTAAGACTCGGTGGGCTATCCGTCTTGACATTGTGTAAAAATAATTTTTTAGGAGAGCTTGCAGCATCTCCGGTCGCACTTGCAAGCGTGTTATCGACCACGATATCGATATTGGCACCTGTAACGTAAGCCTGTGGGTTGGTATTAAGCTTTTCGATGAGGGCGGTATTGGCGACTGAACTATGATAGAGCGCGTAAAAACTATTGAAAATAAGCTCTGCTTTTTCATGCCAGATTACTCTTTTTTGCGCGGCGCCACTTCTCTGCTCCAACATAGCAATCGACTTAAATCCGGAGTACATGACAAGGCTAATAATCGCCATCGCGACTAAAAGCTCAATGAGTGAGAAACCAGGCTTTAGATTAAGATTGATTTTCATTCTTTGAAGGGCTTGCTTCAGAGGCAATCTCTTCATACATGATGACTAGAATCGTAGCGTCATCCGTTGCCCTTAACTTTTGGCTACGAATAAGCGCTAATGTTTGCTTAGCCCTTTCTATCGCACTTAATGTTGTTTGTTTTTGTGTGATCCGCAAAAGACCCTCCATACCAATCTCCTGCTCTTTATCTTTTGTAACTTTAATCATCGCCTCAGAGATGCCATCCGTAACAATATATAGGACGCTCAAGGGTGTATAAGCTAAGGTCACAATGCTTGGGCTGAAGTCCTCCTTACCCACTACACCTAGAGGGGGAGATGTCTGATCAAAAAGCTTGTGTCCTGATTCATCAAGCAGTAACACAGGATTATGTCCACAGTTCACAAAGGTAAGTTCTTGCTTCTCCATGTCATACCAGCCCATGACTGAAGTAACAAATTTATCTGCAGTTCCATGCGAATAAAGCTCATCATTGATTCGTTTAGCTATCGCATCTGCAGTTAAATTATGTCTAGCAAATAAACGAAACAGTGCTACCGATCTTGCCATTAATAAAGCTGAAGGAATGCCCTTGCCTGATACGTCGCCCTCAATAAAACAAATCTTGTTGCCGACTTTAAAATAATCAATAAAGTCACCTGATAAGGATTTGTAAGGGATCACTCCCCCAGAAACATTACTGATACTATCGGGCGCTGGAAATAGAGTAGTTTGCACATCTTTAGCGTCTGCGATATCTTTTTCAACGGCGCGTCCTAGAATAATTTTTTGCGCGATTTGACTAAAGTAAGTTGTCATTGAACCGCTAAAGAGTAATAACAAAGCAATAGGTGTATTAAAAATAAAGCCTGCATGCAAGAATCGTTCAACACTCAAAAAAAT
>Ga0102875_1000506_pt1 | contig 14669 bp, 10 predicted proteins | sample Colrivmet1547B02_FD_78185 | JGI IMG/M metagenome (GOLD analysis project Ga0102875, IMG submission 78185) | Estuarine microbial communities from the Columbia River estuary - metaG 1547B-02 | ecosystem: Environmental > Aquatic > Marine > Intertidal zone > Estuary | place: USA: Columbia River... | reverse complement strand
ATCGATTTGGAAAGTCGAGTATTGTGGTTTGTGTGGACATTAAACGCTCTTGGTTAGGTAAAAATATAGTTGTATTTGGTAATGGCAAACAGTCTGTCAAGGCAAATCTGATTGAATACGTCAAAAGGATGGAAACGAATGGGGCGGGTGAATTAATTATACAGTCTGTTGATCGCGATGGAACCTATCAAGGCTTAGATAAACACGTGTTATCAGAAATCTCGAATGAACTAAGCATTCCGATTACAGGTATTGGTGGCCTTAGCTCCCTGAAAGAAATAAATTCGGTTCACAACACATTGAAACTGAATGGTTATGGTGCAGGCAGCTTGTTTGTGTTTCAATCAAAAAATCAAGGTGTACTTGTGAATTATCCTTCTCGAGAAGAGCTGCAATCTTTATTTTGAATCAGTAGGTTAATTGTGTATTCAGATACCGATATGGATTGTATCTTTGTACGATAATGCAATCAGAAACAGTTTTTTATCAATTATGTAACCGATGTGTAATGGATACAAGCGATCCAGGCATCACCTTCGATTCTAATGGAAACTGTAATCATTGTTCAGAGTTTATAAACAAGCGTGCGCATTTTAGTTATCAAGGAGAAGCAAGTGATACCATGTTATCCGAGCTGCTAAGATCAATGAAAGCAGCGGGCCGAAATAAGAAATATGACTGCATTGTAGGATTAAGTGGGGGCGTAGATTCATCTTATACGGCATGGAAGGCCAAGGAAATGGGCTTGCGCGTGTTAGGGGTTCACTTAGATAATGGTTGGAATTCCATAGAGGCAAACCAGAATATCCGAAACATAGCGACGAAACTACACATTGATTACGAATGCGTCGTGTTGGATTGGCAAGAGTTTAAACAGATTCAAGCCGCATTTTTAAGAGCGAGTATCCCAGAAGCAGATACGCCAACGGATATTGCCATCCTTGCCATCTTGCATAAAATGGCAGCGAAACATGGAGTGAAGTATATATTGAGTGGAGGGAATTTTGCAACAGAAGGGATTTTACCTAAACATTGGCATTATAATGCAAAAGACTTAAGGTATTTTAAACATATCTGTTCTAATTTTGGTCCGGTTAAGCTTCGTTCTTTTCCTACCTTTGGGTTCGTAAAGGAGGCTTATTATAAGTTGTTCAAGGGGATAAAAATGATTTATTTCTTGAATTACTTGCCGTTTGATAAAACGCAGAGCATGAGTTTACTCAAAGAAAAACTCGATTGGAAAGAGTATGGGGGTAAACATTATGAATCGAAATACACCGGATTTATACAATCCTATTATTTATACAACAAATTCAATATTGATTACCGCAGAGCCACCTTATCCTCTCAAATATGTGCAGGCACAATCCAAAGGGATGAAGCCCTAGATATGCTGAAAAATAAGCCCTACGTGGAGGATCGTATATCAGTAGAGATGAAGTATATTGCAAAGAAGCTTGATTTTTCAGACGAAAAATTCAATGCCTTGCTTATGGATGAACCGCATTGGTATACCCGTTTTCCGAACGATGAAAAACGATTGAATTGGATTTATAATTGGTATAGAAAATTGTTTAAAAAAGAAAAATTAGCGAGTTTTTAAAATACCGAAAATAAATCAGACAAGAATCCCTTGCACATGATAAATTAACAAATTTATCACCTACTTTTGTTTAAATGAATTACTTCTTAGAGCATCTCCTTTCAGAATTTCAATTCCCACTAACTAATCCTGTATTAGTTTTTTCCTTGATGCTTTTTATTATTTTACTTTCTCCAATTTTATTGCGACGAATTCGAATTCCCGGAATTATTGGTCTGATTTTATCCGGTATAATTATAGGTCCAAAAGGGCTAGGTATTATTGGTGAGAATACCCTTGCTGCTGAAGGTTGGATTAAACTCTTTTCTACTATTGGGTTGCTCTACATAATGTTTATGGCAGGGTTGGAGCTGGACTTGAATCAATTTCGTAGATATTATAAAAAAAGTGTTGTTTTTGGGCTTTTCACCTTTTTTATTCCCATTTTATTGGGATATCCGCTATGCTATTATGGATTACATTTATCTCCTCTTGCAAGTTTATTAACATCAAGCATGTTTGCGACACATACCTTAGTTGCATATCCGATTATTAGTAAGTTTGGTCTTTCTAAGCATAGTTCTGTGGCGATAACTGTTGGTGGAACAATTTTGACAGACACAGCAGTATTGATTATTTTAGCCATAATATCAAGTGCATCTAAGGGGCAATTAGATGTGACGTTTTGGGTACGATTACTCACTTCTTTAGCTTTCTTTTCAATCATTATGTTTATCGTGGTACCACGTATTACGCGGTGGTTTTTAAAGAAGTTGGATAGTGAAAAATCATCACAATATATTTTTGTGCTATCGGTTGTTTTCTTCTCTGCCTTTTTAGCTGAAGTGGCAGGGGTCGAGCACATTATTGGTGCTTTTGTGGCAGGGTTGGTTTTGAATCGTTTTATTCCACATAATTCGGTATTAATGAATCGAATTGACTTCATTGGCAATTCGCTTTTTATTCCTAGTTTCTTGATTTTTGTTGGAATGGTAGTTGATTACCGTGCCCTGTTTCAAGGATCTTGGCCATTAATTATTGCTGCAGTATTAACATCTTTTGCCATTTTTAGTAAATGGTTGGCAGCCTTAGCTACTCAGCTTTTGTTTAAAATGTCCAAGGTAGAGCGAAAAGTTATTTTCGGTTTAAGTACATCTCATGCAGCGGCTACGTTGGCAATAATTATGGTAGGTTATCAAGATAATATTCTAAGCATAAACATAGTCAATGGCACTATTTTGCTCATTTTGTTTACCTGTATGACAGCCTCTTTTGTTACAGAACACGCAGGAAAAGAGCTATTGATTCAAATTGCAGATAAGGGAGAAGATGATATCTATGAAAGTAAACTTCGTAACAAACATTTAGTTGTAGCAATGAATGAACTTACAGGTAATGAAAAATTACTAGAATTTGCGTTGCAAGTTTCTGACCCAAAGGTTATAAATCCAATTTCAATTGTCAGTGTGCTGCCAACATCTAGCTTTGCTGAACGCATCATTCATAAATCGCGTAAAAATTTAGAAGAAATAGTAAAGCATTTTTCAGGATATGAAACTAAATTAAATACCATTGCTACTATAGATTTGAATATCTCATCCGGGATTTCAAGGGTGTCAAAAGAATTGTTTGCTGATGTAGTCATGGTGAATGATAGCAATAAGATCAATTTGATTAAACGTATTGTCGGAGATGACCGTGCCCACCTTATGGATTCTTGTGACAAAACGATTTTTTTCTGTCAAGTAGAACGGCCTTCAGTAAATTATGAGAAAATTGTTGTTGTTGCACCTATTCATGCTGAATTAGAAGCAACCTTTGTTTCGTGGGTTGAGCGTATTTTTCGTTTGTCACATGAGTTGAAGATTCCTATCGAGGCCTACATGCACTTGAACACGTATGAACGATTTTTAAAAGTGGCTTCTGCCAACAAGATTGATGCTACTTCAAAATTGGTAGCAATAGAGGAAATTCAAGATTTCTTCATACATGCGAATCGTAAAGAAAATGATTTTGTAATTGCAGTAGGTGCAAGAACGGGATCTGTTTCATATTTTTCGGATTCAGATACGTTTTTAGCAAAGGTGCAAAAGGCATACGAAGACAATGACTGGGTGCTTGTTATACCAGGACAAGAGAAAGAAAATCTATTTAAAGAATACGAAGATATTTCAGGGAATGCTATCGGGTTAGGTGTAGATACCTTGTCTAGGATTGGAAAAGAAGTTGGAAGTATCTTTAAAAAAGATTAACGTTATTTCCCTCTTGAACTACCCGTTTTAACTACTGGGGCTTTTTTACTTACTGCCGGTTTAGTTGCTTTCGGTTCTTTGGTTGCAACAGGTTTTGAAGGCTTTTTAGCAGCATCTGCTTTTACTTTTTTAGGCTCCTTTTCAGATTTTTCCGGTTTCTCTGCTTCTCCTGTAGCAACTTCTTCTTTCTTAATTAATCCTTCTTTCAATAATAAATTATACCACTGAAATACTTTTTTGATATCCGAAAGATACACTCGGTCTAGGTCATAGTTCGGAAGAACCCCTTCAAACGTTTTTCTTAATACGTCTTCCTCAACTTTATGACTAATGCCTTCTTTGCCGTCGTTTTGAACTAACAATGTCGCAAAAACATCCGTTAATTTTACATCATCAGCATAGGTGAAAATGCTAATATCCTCAATAGAACTTATCTTTTCCGATGCGAATGCAGGGAATCTTTTTTTGTCAATCAACGATTCTACAATTACATTGCTTTTTCCTTGCGTAATGATTTTGAATAATCCTGGGCGACCAGAAATGGAAATGATTCCTTGTAAGTCCATATATTTTATTTTGGTCAAAATTAGAAATTCTTTCCGATTTCGCTCTATCATTTTTTGCTTCATTTTAAAATAATAGTAAGTTCCATTATATTATACCTACCTTTGCACCTAATTTTAGAAGAAATCAATGACATTTGAAGCGTTGGGATTGCGGAATGAGGTGCTGCAATCCATCAAAGAGCTCGGGTACACCGAACCAACACCCATCCAGGAACAAGCGATTCCCCATCTACTCCAAGAAGAAAGCGATTTTGTAGGACTAGCACAAACAGGAACAGGTAAAACAGCAGCTTTTGGCTTGCCCTTACTAAGTCGAATTGAACCAGGCCAACTTTATCCATCGGCCGTAATTATTTGTCCAACCCGTGAACTCTGTTTGCAAATATCGAACGATTTAAAAATCTTTGGTAAATACCTAAACGCGAGTGTAGTCTCTGTTTATGGTGGGGTAGATATTAAAAAACAAATCACAGACATTCGTAAAGGAGTCGATATCATTGTCGCAACACCGGGACGTCTCATGGATTTAATGAACCGTAAGGTAATTAAATTAAACGAGATTGAATTTGTTGTACTTGATGAGGCTGATGAAATGTTGAATATGGGATTCAAAGAAGATATCGACGATATCTTAAAATATACTCCCGATACTAAAAGTGTATGGTTGTTTTCAGCAACCATGCCCAAAGAAGTGGCAGCCATTGCAGCAAACTACATGTCTGAACCACTTGAGGTTTCAATTGGTCACAAGAATCAAGGAAACGAGAACATTCATCACATCTATTATATGGTGTATGAGAAAGATCGTTATCCAGCCTTAAAACGTTTGATTGATTTCAATCCCGAAATTTATGGGTTGATTTTTTGTCGAACCAAGAATGAAACAGCTAATGTTGCACAAAAATTAAGTCGAGACGGGTATAATGCTGAACCCTTACATGGAGACCTTTCACAAGGGATGCGTGATATGGTAATGGCGCGTTTCCGAAGTAAAGAAGTTCAGTTATTAGTGGCAACGGATGTAGCCGCTCGTGGACTTGATGTGGATTCCATTTCCCATGTAATTCACTATAATTTACCAGACGATATTGAAAACTACACCCACCGAAGTGGACGAACTGCACGTGCGGGTAAAAAAGGAGAATCTCTTTGCCTTCTAACGCAAAAGGAATTATTCAAAGTAAAAGGTATCGAGCGTCAAATGCGTACCGATTTCACCAAAGGTGTAATTCCGAATGCGGAAGAAATTTGTCAAGTTCAGCTTAAGAAATTAGTTGAAAAAGTTACCTCAACTGCCATACGAGAAAAGGAGATTCAACCGTTTCTTCCGGCGATGTTAAGTCATTTCCAAGACTTATCAAAAGAAGAGGTAATTAAATTATTCGTTTCAGCTGAGTTCAACAGATTCATAGAATATTATGAGCGTGCAGGAGATTTAAATGCTTCGGAGCGTGCTGAAAAAGGAATGGGCTCTAAAGCAGATCGTTTTGGCGAACGTGGTACCGGAGAACGTCGAAGAGACGAGAACAAAACACGTTTCTTTGTTAACCTAGGTAAGCGTGACGGGCTAAATGTTGGTGGATTACTGCGTGTGGTTTGTGATACAACAGGGTTGAAATCAGGGAATGTGGGTCGCATTGACATCATGGCTTCCTTTTCCTTCTTTGACACAGACAATGAACATGTAGATAAGGTACTCAAGAAATTAAACGGAGCCGAATTCGAAGGTCATCCCATCAGTGTTGAAGTCTCTGCGGGAGGAAAAGGCGGTAGTGCTTCTTCCGGTAGACGCAGCAGCGGCGGTGGAGATCGTAAATTCGGAGGCGGTGGTGACCGTAAGTTCGGAGGCGGTGGTGCTAGAAGTGCTGGCGGAGGAGACCGTAAATTCGGAGGTGGCGGAGAGCGCAAGTCCGGAGGTGGTGGCTCCAGAAGTTCTGGTGGAGATCGCAAATTTGGAGGTGGCGGAGATCGTAGGCCTTCAGCATCAAATGATTTTACAAAAAAACGAAGATAGTATTTAAGGTATGGAAATTAGAAATATTGCCATTATTGCACACGTTGACCACGGCAAAACAACATTAGTTGATAAATTAATTGAAGCGGGTTCTGTGTTGAATGAACGAGATCGTCCAACAGGAGAATTGATTTTGGATAACAATGACTTAGAGCGGGAACGCGGGATTACGATTGTTTCTAAAAATGTATCAGTTACCTACAAAGGCACGAAAATTAATATCATCGACACTCCTGGTCACTCCGACTTTGGTGGTGAAGTGGAACGGGTATTAAACATGGCGGATGGTGTATGTATCCTTGTCGATGCATTCGAAGGCCCTATGCCGCAAACACGATTCGTATTAGGTAAAGCACTCGCATTGGGAATTAATCCACTGCTTGTAATCAATAAAGTGGATAAGGAGAACTGTACGCCGGAAGAAGTACATGAAAAGGTGTTTGATTTGATGTTTGAATTAGATGCGTCTGAAGAACAGTTAGATTTCCCTACCATTTACGGTTCTGCTAAAAATGGTTGGATGTCGGAAGATTGGAAAAATCCAACCACAAATATCACTCCGCTTTTAGATAAAATATTGGATTATTTCAAACCAAGAGAAATTCCAGAAGGTAATACACAATTATTAATTACCTCGTTAGATTATTCTTCGTACGTAGGCAGAATTGCGATCGGACGATTAAGCCGCGGTGTAATTACAGAGAATCAACCGGTGATTTTAGCTAAACGTGACGGAACCTTGCAAAAGCACAAAATCAAAGAAGTTTATGTCTTTGACGGTCTTGAGCGTCGGAAAGTAACTGAAGTTCAAGCAGGAGATATTTGTGCCCTTACTGGATTGGAAGGATTCGACATTGGTGATTCTGTATGTGATGCTGAAAATCCAGATCCGCTACCAACGATAGAATTGGATGAACCTACCATGTCCATGTTGTTCACGATTAATGACTCTCCATTTTTTGGAAAAGAAGGTAAGTTTGTGACATCACGACATATACAAGAACGTCTTCATAAGGAATTAGAGAAGAATTTAGCCTTGCGCGTGATTGATACCGACAAAGCAGATCGTTGGATGGTACACGGTAGAGGAGTACTGCATTTATCCGTACTTATTGAGACCATGCGAAGAGAAGGGTATGAACTCCAAGTAGGACAACCACAAGTTATTTTCAAAGAAATCGATGGTCAAAAATGCGAGCCAATTGAAGAGTTAACAATCGATTTACCGGAAGAATATGGCGGTACTGCCGTAGAAGCGGTTTCAAAACGAAAAGGTGAGTTAACGTCGATGGAGCCAAGAGGTGGTCGGATGATTATTCAGTTTTTAATCCCTTCTAGAGGTATTATTGGGTTACGAAGCTACTTGCTTACGCAAACCGCTGGGGAGGCAATCGTTACGCATCGATTCTTAGAATATCAACCGTACAAAGGAGAAATTCCTGGTCGTCAAAACGGTTCACTGATTTCATTAGAGCAGGGAACTGCCATTCCATATTCAATTAATAACTTACAAGAACGTGGACGTTTCTTTATCAATCCGAATGAAGATATCTATGAAGGACAGGTGATTGGTGAGAATGCTCGGGCCGGTGATATGACAGTTAATATTACCAAAACGAAGAAATTAACGAACATGCGTGCTTCTGGTTCTGATGATAAGGTGAAAATTATTCCTGCTAAAATCATGAGCCTTGAAGAGGTCTTAGAATACATTCAAAGCGATGAGTTTGCTGAAGTTACTCCAAACAGTTTGCGTATTCGTAAGACATTTTTGAAGGAAGCTGATCGACGTCGCCTCTCTAGGGATTAATTAAACTTAATCGTTTTTACGGGATTAACTCGAGCAATTAATGCACTTGGTAGCAACAGGGCTACCATGCACACAACGAAACTTCCAATGTTCAATAAAAGGAATGAGTTAAGTGTTAATTCCATCGGGACTTTATCCAAATAATAAACCTCTGGATTTAGCTTTAATACGCCTGTGAAATGCTGTATCGCATAGATTCCTAGGCCGATTGCATTACCGATGAGCATGCCGCTGCCTACAAGGTATGCTGCTTGAATCATGAAGATTCTTCGTAATTGTTTATTACTGCTTCCCATAGCTTTCATTAATCCAATAAAATTAGATCGTATAATAATGAGAACTAATAGGGCTGATCCCATGTTGATTATTCCAATTAATATCATCAAGACTAGAATAATAAAGACATTAATGTCTAAAAAAGCGAGCCAATTAAATAAATCCTGCTCCAAATCAAAAATACTTACCACTTTAACTAATTCGTTATGTTCATTTGGTATGAGTTTTAGGTGCTTGCCTAGTTCTCGGGTTGTTTTATCCAAAGCATACCAATCTGATGTATGAATCTCGTACCCTGAAATAAAATCATCCGAAGTACCATTTCCAGCCCTTATGTTTACTTCATAAATACGCGTATCAGCTTTGCTTATCGGATAATAAAACCGGTAATGAAGGCCTGATTCATCTAAGATTTCCTTGTATGGCGTAAGTGATGCTCCAGGAGTTGTTCGTGCCGTATTTAAATAGCGAATATTAATCCGATGTGAATCAATGAGTTGTGCCTTTGAGTTATTGGTAGATTCATATAGTTTTAACTGTAAGGTAGTGTCTGTTAAGTTAGTAGGTACATACTGTCCCCTAAAATAACTTAAGCCCTTTCCCCAATCGTAACTTATGTTTGAAGGATTCCCTTGTACGTTAAAACTAACCACGAATTGATCATTCACCAATGAATCCCAAAGATCAAGTTGCCCACTAATTCCCCAGTCATTTAATTTTTGAGTAATGCGAATGTCACAGAGTACCAATTTTTCGTCGTAATCTTCAAAGCCAGTATTATAGATGCCAACAATGTTAAATTTCCTTGAAACGGGGGCTTCTTTAACGAAAAAAGCAGAAACTTCGTCGTTCAGGGATAGATTCAATTGCTTACAAATTCGAGCTGAGATAATAATGTCTGAAGAACTTGCTGCTTTGGAATAATCAGGAATTTTTCCAGCCGTTAAATGTTCCTTGATAAAAGAAAAATCATAGGAGGAATCAACGCCCTTAAATACTAAACCCACGACTTCAGTTTGCTCCCCTGATCCTTGAATTAAACCTGGTTTATACGCGACACGGTTAAACCCTTGAATATCGTTCGTAGTTGTTAATATGTGCTCTACCATCTTCGAACTGTGAATCGGGTCCGACTCGTAGAAATCTGCATTATTTTGATGTTGAATAAAAAGTGGAGCTGAAAATCCGGTAACCTTTCGTCGGATTTCATTTTGAAATCCATTCACTACGGCAATGGTTAGAAGGTTTACAACAATTGACAGTGAAATACTTATCACTGCTATACGTAAAATCGGTCGGGAAACTTTTATACCTTGCGCTCGATTCGGGAGAATCCGTTTTGCAATGAAAATTTCTAAAGACACTTCGTTTAATTTGGTTTCCCAAAAATACGGGAATCTATTGCGCCATTTACATCGAATGGATAATTATACGTTTTTATTTCGTGCCGTTGGCGTATTTGTGCTGGTTTGGATAATTAACGCATCACGTTTTGCAAATCCTTCGGATTCAAAAACAGTATATCCTGGAGCGGAACGTATGGGGTTATATTTGGATAGTTTAAAGGGTAAACGTGTAGCTGTTGTCGCAAACCAAACATCTGTAATTAAAGGCGTGCATCTCGTTGATACCTTGCGTTGCGAAGAAATTAATTTAGTCAAGATTTTTGCGCCAGAGCACGGATTTCGAGGGGAAGGTGATGCCGGGGAACATATCAATAGCTCCTTTGACGAACTTACAGGGATTCCCGTCGTTTCATTGTATGGGAATCATAAAAAACCGACTGAACATGATTTAATGGATGTTGATGTGGTAGTTTTTGATATTCAGGATGTTGGCGTTAGATTTTATACGTATTTATCTACGCTACATTACGTGATGGAGGCGTGCGCTGAACACAATAAAAAATTGATTATTCTTGATCGTCCCAATCCAAACGCTCACTATGTTGACGGTCCGATCCTAGAGCCAGAATATAAGTCGTTTGTTGGTATGCATCCGGTGCCAATTGTTTATGGGATGACCATTGGGGAGTATGCAAAAATGATCAATGGTGAATTTTGGTTGAGAGATTCGCTGCAATGTCAAATCCAAGTGATTCCATGTAAGAATTATACCCATAAGTCAACGTATAGGCTTCCGATTCCTCCTTCGCCGAATTTGAAATCTGATTTAGCAATTTCTTTGTATCCAAGTTTGTGTTTATTTGAGGCTACTACCATTAGTATTGGCAGGGGTACTGCACGTCCTTTTGAGTTATATGGTCATCCACGCTTTCCCTCAACAGGATTTTCTTTTGTTCCTAAACCACAACCTGGAGCAAAATTCCCCTTGCATGTTGATCGCATATGTAATGGGTATGACTTAGCTAAAACAGCACTTACCAGGTCTTATGAATTAAACTTATTTTACCTTACGAATGCTCGTGATTTATTAGGGGATTCTGCTGTGTTTATTGATCAAAACGCATTTTTTAATCGATTAGCAGGTAACAGCAGTTTAAAAGAGCAACTATACAAAGGGTGGGGTCCAAAAGAAATAAGAGCCACTTGGCAACCTGGAATCGAAAAATTCCTGAAGATACGAAAGAAATATTTGCTTTATCGCTGAGTTAAGCTTGCTTGGCTATCTTCAACAGCTTGTGCCATCGTTTGTGCGTACGTGTCGATTTTAGCGCCAAGTTCATGATCCGTTGAACTGAGTATGCGTGCCGCTAAAATTCCAGCATTTTTTGCAGCATTCAATGCAACTGTTGCCACAGGGATACCATTAGGCATTTGAAGGATACTTAAAATACTATCCCATCCATCAATGGAGTTGCTAGATTTTATTGGTACACCGATTACTGGAAGTGAAGTAAGTGAGGCTACCATTCCTGGTAAATGTGCTGCTCCGCCTGCGCCTGCAATGATTACATTAAATCCATTGGTTTTAGCTCCTTTTGCAAAAGCTACCATTTTCTCTGGGGTTCTGTGGGCAGAAACTACTTCAACGTGTGTAGGAATTTCAAATCCTTTCAAGACATCTTCCGCTTCTTTCATTACGGGATAATCGGAAGCGCTACCCATGATTATTGCTACCTTATACTTCATCTGATGTGGGGGTTTTGTGGCTTAATTCCACCGGTTCATCGGGTTCTATTGTTTCATTTTCAACTACAACATCGGAAACTTCTTGGTTCTGCGCTATAATCGAATTCACCTTATTTCCTTCGTAGTGCATCGTGTTGCCGATGTCTGTAAATACTTGGTCCATGGGTTGAATGAGTTGCTCTTCTTGTTGCTTTAATAGCTGTTCAATGTTCAAATCCTTCTTAACATCAACCCCAGATTTGCGAATTTCATCCTTTAAATCGTTAGTGGCATTCCGTATTGAATACAATGCTTTCCCTAAGGTTTTTGCAATTCCAGGTATACTTTTCGGACCGAAAAAAATCAGGACCACTAAGATGATTACAAGTACTTCGTACCCATCAACATCATTAAAAAGTAACGGCAAGGTATGCATTGAATGCAAAGTTACGACATTTTACTTCGTTTGTATTTTTTCTACCACTTTTAGAATAAACGATTCGGGGATAAATGGAGATAAGTACTTGATGAGAATCCGAAATCCGAAATCACTAATTATAATAGTTTTGCCTTTCATCATTGCCTGGTAGCCTTTTTGTGCCGTCGAGTAGGCATCTGCTCCTTTTTCGAACATTTTTGCATTACCCATCCCCGCAGCAAATTCAAATTCCGTTTTTACCGGACCGGGACAAAGTGCGGTTACACTGATGTTTGTATTACGTAATTCGTAATTGGTAGCTTTCGTAAGCGATACAACAAATGCTTTTGTTGCAAAATAGGTTGCTTGTAAGGGACCAGGAATAAAACCGGCGGTACTTGCCGTATGAAGTATTTTTCCTTCATTTTTTGCAATCATTTCTGGAAGAAAGCCATGGGTTAATGCGGTTAAGGCTTGAACATTTACTGCAATCATTTGATGGTCATCCGCTGCGGTACGATCCGCAAATTTTCCCCAGCCTCCAAATCCGGCATTGTTGAATAAATAATTCACAAAAATGTCTTTTGATTTTATGGTCGTTATTAAGGATTGAACTTCTTCGATTTTACCTAAATCGGCCGAAATAACCAATGTCTTTACCTTGTACTTGGATTCAATTTCTGTGGCAAGTTCCTGTAATTGTTCCGTTCGGCGTGCGACGAGAATTACGTTATTACCATTTGATGCATGGATACGCGCTAATTCTTTTCCTATTCCACTTGATGCTCCTGTGATTAATCCTGCTTTCATCTATTATTGTTTATCTTATGAGGTGAACATAAAAGTGAGCGCGTTTGTTCTCGGAAGTAATAAATATTACGGTATATACTCCTTCTTTCAAATCCACCCCTTGTTGATCCTTTCCGTCCCAATCATTTTGATAATTGGTACTCTTATACACTACATTGCCCCAACGATTCACAATGCTGATCTCCGAATTCGGCTTTAAGGCCTCAATTTCAAGGTAATCATTGGATAAATCGCCATTTGGTGTAATTACATTCGGAAAAGTTAATTCATCGTAAACTACTACATTATATGTAATGGTATCTTGACAACCTGCTGCATTGGTTACGGTGAGTTGAACAGGATAAACTCCTGCATTGAAACTTGAATCCCACGGTGATTGACTGTATGTTATGCCGTCAATAATCCATTGTTCAATTGTATAATTCGATGAGCTATTGGTAAATGTTATAAGTTCTCCCACATCTGGATCACTTGGAGAAAACGTGAAATCGGCATTCGGATAGCTTGGATTGACTAAGGTATAAATGGTCGATGTATCAGAACATCCATTGGCATCAGTAGCAACTAGGATGTAATTCCCCGCAGTTAAATTCTGTAAATTCAATGTATTCATATTTCCAGGTTGCCATGAATAATTGTAGTTATTCGTGCCCCCTGAAACGCTTAGTCCAGTTATACTTCCATCCACCAAACACGTTGGGTTCAATAGGGTAACTTGACTTTCATCCAGTACTACAGGATTCAATTGAGGAACAACAACGGTCAATGTTGAAGCACAATTGTTTGCATCTGTAACGGTTAGCACATAGGTTCCAGCCGTTAGGTTGTTGTTGTCTGCGGTATTTACGGAATTATTCCAGCTATATTGAATTCCATTGCCATTACTAGTAATGCCTGTTATAGAACCAGGTTCCCCGGAACAACCCACTGGAGTAATTAGCAATTGGGTCGAATCAATTGAAGGCCCACCGGTAGATCCGATCGTTATTCCAGTAATACTATCCATACATCCTGCATTATCAGTTACCACCAACGAATAAGAACCCGGCGCTAATCCATTCGGAATATTAAGGGTGTTTTGCTGGTTTGACCACAGGTAGGTTAATGGGGCAGTGCCTCCACTAACAGTAATGCCTGAAATTCCTCCGTTATTCTGGCCACAAAGTTCATTCAAAACTTGAATGGATGATGTGTCAATAAGGGGTGGGGTAGTTGCCAGAATGGTAAGAGGACCTACGGTATCGGTGCAGTTGTTTTGATCAGTTACCACAAGGGTGTATTGTCCTGCACTAACATTATTAAGGTTGATCGAGTTACTGTTGCCAGGAGTCCATTGGTATTGGAGCCCTGTACCTGTTGCTGTAATTCCGCTAATACCGCCATCGCTTTGTCCACAATGTTCTACCGAAAATACAGCTTGACTGCTATCGATTGACGGACCTGAGGTAAAGGGTATGGTTAACGGACTACTAACTGCTGTACACCCATTTCCATCGGTAACGGTTAATGTATAGCTTCCGCTTGTTAATCCAGATGGACTAATAACACTTCCACCATTATTACTCCAAGAATAGGTTAAATTGGTTCCCGTAGTTGTAATTCCTGTAATGGAACCCAAGGTACCATTGCATGATTGCGGTGTAATTAGCGCAGCGGTAGTATTTACAGTTGGCCCGCTCGTTCCAGTAATTGTATACGGTGCAGAAGTGGTAGAACAACCTGCAGCATCTGAAACCGTTAGTGTATAGGTGCCAGCAGGAGCATTGGTGAGATTTAGGGTGTTTCCTCCGTTGTTCGACCATGAATAAGTATAGGGTTGAGCACCGCCGTTTACAGTCAATCCTGTAATTGAACCGGGTGTTAAGCACGT
>Ga0102875_1000482_pt1 | contig 15027 bp, 13 predicted proteins | sample Colrivmet1547B02_FD_78185 | JGI IMG/M metagenome (GOLD analysis project Ga0102875, IMG submission 78185) | Estuarine microbial communities from the Columbia River estuary - metaG 1547B-02 | ecosystem: Environmental > Aquatic > Marine > Intertidal zone > Estuary | place: USA: Columbia River... | reverse complement strand
CGAATTTTCTTCAAAACTTAATACTAATGCATTTATTCAATCTGAAACTTATTCTATACCACAAGCTACATTTAATCCAAATATACAAATATCGGATCAATCTGACAATTCTCATTCATTTATGATTAGACAACCCACATTATTAAATTTAGATATTGAAAATAAAATTTCTACACATGAACAAAATTTTCATGGAAATTTAAATACAAGATCAACACTCGATGAAGCTTTTAGACCTATTATTAATAATACACAAGATAATGTTTTTAATAATTATACAAGTCGAAAAGAACAACCCAATGATATAAAATTAAATGATATTCACCAAAAAAGACAAACAGAAATAAATATTAATTCACGACCTTCAACACCAGATTTTTTAAAAACACATAAATTAAATCAAAATAAAGAAAACATAAATAATAATCTTCAAAATGAATATCATTCCATACCACAAAATTCATGTCTAGAAGGTTTGAATGAATCTATAGAAAATAATATGAATAGTTTTTTAGGATTAGCAAATGATATGGGAGAAAATTTATTTAGTATAGACAATATAGATAAACCATTAATTGATGTTGAGATTGTTGAAGATGACACAAAATTTGAAGATCGATTAAAACAACTCAAACAAGAAAGAGATAATTTAAAACCAATTCAAGAAAATAAAAATATTGATTTTACAAGTGAAAATTTCCCTAAAAATTCAGTTGATAATATAATTTTATTGGAAAAACCTATAATGAAATCAATAAATACTGAAATCAATGATAACAGATTATTGATTGGTGATAGTCAAAAAAAATGTTTTATGACTACAGATAAAATTAGTATTGAAAACTCTAAAGAATTTTCAGCGGAAATTAGTCCAATAATTAATGATGGACAAAAAAATAAAGATTTTTTACCTATAAAATCTTCTATTATTTCTCCTCCTAAAACAATCCCAAATATTAATTCTCAATTATTTTCTACTGGATCTAATCAGAGTTCTAAAAATATTTATCAGGATGAAAATTATAATCATCAAAAAATTAATGAGAATATAAATAATATTAAAAAAAAATTACAAACTGAATTAGACACATTAAAAAAAAAAACATTAGAATATGAATCCAAATTACATCAATTGAATTTAAAAGAAGTAAGTTTAATAGAAAAAGAAGTAAATGTACAAAAACTTTTAACTAATTATGATTATTTATTTAAAACAAAATTTCTTCAATTAGAAGTAACTAATAATGAAAATAAATCTCAATATTCATGGCATTTTAATAATCCTTTGGATAATGTAATTTGCATTAAATTATTATCATATTCTTTACCGATTCCACGATTTAATATAGAAGAAAATATTAATAATATTTTAGAATATTCCATTAATGATGAACATTTTACTATTATAATACCATCTGGAAAATATACTATTGATGAATTAATAGATACAATTAATAAATATGCAACTAATATTACTTTAAGTTTAGATTTTGAACAAAAAATAATTTTAGAATCTTTTTTAGATACAGATATAATAAATTTATATCCAACACATTTATCTACAATTAATTTAGGTTTTATAAATATTAATTCTGAAGATAAAATTAGTCATAAACTAATAGCGACCCAAACATGGGATTTGCGAATTAATGATAAAGTATATTTATATTTGATGAATATAGCTGATGATATTCCTTTTGGATTATTATTTTATAACGGTCAATCTATTAGTCAATTTCGTTTTGAAAATCCTTTTAATTTAATAAAATTAGATATTAATTTTAAAGATGTATATAGAAATAATATTAACTTTAATAATTTACCACATACTTTAAGTTTTTTAATTGAACAAATATAATTATTTTTATAATTGTCTATATATGAAATTATTATGTAAATATAAAGATATATTTGGCAAACCAAATGAAGGTGTGCATTCTTATCGTTTTTTGAATTTAGCTTTAGTCGATATAATTGTGACAATTATATTTGGAATATTAATTGGTCTAATACTTAATAAAATTGATGATTCAAAATCTCAAAATAAAAATTTGAGATTTAGTATATTTAGTTTTAACATTATAAAAATAATAGTATTATTATTTTTATTAGGTATTGTTTTACACAGATTATTTTGTGTTCGAACAACAATTGACAGATTATTATTTCCAAATGTTAATGATTAATATATTTTTATATTCTTTGATAATCATCTTGATATCTAATAATATCATCTTCTCCTAAATATGTTCCTAATTGTATTTCAATAATTTCTAAATTAAAATCTGATGAATTATTCAATCTATGTTTTACACAAGTATCAATAAATACATTAATTCCATATTCTAATTTAATGTTTTCATCTCCAATTTCCGCATAACCTGTTCCTGATAAACAGGTCCAATACTCTTTTCTAAAATTATGTGATTGTAATGATAAACGTTTATGTGGATAAACAGTGATTTTTTTAATTTTAAATCCATTTAAATTATTTACAATATTTTCAAAAAATCCCCAAGGTCTACATTCAAAATGGTCTAATATATTTTTATGATTGGTAGTATAATTATTTATTTTATCTAATTTATTCAAATCTGATATTAATAAAATATCATTTGTATCAATAACAACTGAATTTTTAATTTCGTTTAATATTACTATTTTATTTGATTGAATATAATTATCATTTATAATTATATCACTATTTGTATCTGAAATAAAATTTTTAACATCTTTGAAATTTTTTATATCATACCATAAATTATTATAAATAATTAAATTTATATCTTGGAAAGCTTTTTCTAACTGAATATTTTTCATTTCTGAACTTATATTATAAATTTCGTAAAGCAATGATTCACAATTTAAATTTGTTATTTCTTCTTCTGAATTAATATAATTATTTTTACTAATAGGTTCAACACTAGAAAAACAAGGATTATCGCTTTTTTGTGACAAAAAAGATTCATTCGAGTTTTCTTGGGTATAATGAAAATTGTCAAATTTTGGTAGACAAAGATTATTAATGCTATTATCATTATTAACTCCTTTAGAGTTAATATCTTTGGAAAAATGAAAGAATTGAATATGTTTATCATATTTATCACAATTGATTTTAATATCATCAAGTTCTTTGATGATATTACTAAAATTAAAATTTAGTAAATCATACAGATTTGTATTATATAAATAAATATGGCTATTTAAATAATAATTTTCACTAAATGATAAATTATTTGTTAAAATTATATTTTTCTTATTTTGATATATATATGAATAATTTGGGTCAAATTGTTTAATTTGTTGTAAATTAATTCCGAAAACAATAATATTATTATTAATATTAGTTGCTTCGTTAATTTTATTAATGAGAATAGTATCTTCGTACAAATAATTAGCAGATGATATTAATAATTTATTATTTTTATACATTTTAGCTAATAAAGCAAGTAAATATAAATTGGATGAAAATGTCGATAAATCGAAAATTTTTATTTTAGGATATATTATAATATCAAAATATGTATTTACTAAAAGTTTTGCTTCATATAATTGATATATTTGATTAATTAATATATACTTATATTTATCATTAATAATTAATATAATTTTAGGAAAATTATTAAATTTTAATATATTAAGTTGTAGTAATGATTTATTCTCAAATAATTTTACAAATTGTTTAGGATAATTTTTACGCGTCAGAGGATATAAATCTGTAGTAGTATTGCATAAAATAATAGGAAATAAAACCATTATATAATTAATTAATATAATATTAATTTAATATTATATTAAATTAATTTAATATAATATATTTTATATTTACAAACTATAAAATTAATGTGTGTATATATTAATGCAAAAAGCAAATATTTTGTCATTAAATTATAAAATTTAAATTTAACTTAAAAATAAAAATTTATAAGCAATAATATATTAATGGTAACATTATTAGTTGAACTTAAAAATGAATATACGTCACAAATAGTAAATATATTATCTCCTCTAATATTTCAAGGTATTCAATCAATATATGCTGAAGCTCAAGCTATTGTAAAAGTAAATGGTGATAGAAACAATACATTAAAAATTTTTCAATCTTGTTTGAAGTCTATTAGTGATTGGAATCAAATAACAATCGAAAATGAAACAATTAGAATTGTACAATCATCATATATAATTGATAAATTTGATACTAAAAATAATTATGATTGGATAAATAATTTAGTAAAAGCTACATTAAAAGCTAATATAGCTGTATTAATGTTTAATCCTTGTTTAGATATAAACAAACAAATTACAATTGATCCGAAATATTATCAACATATTGAATTATCTTATTTTATTCATCGTGTGTACATTGAATGTGCTATTGAATTATGGAATAATCCTTATTTATTATATCATGATTATCCGCCTATTGAAATTAAACGTAATCATAGAGATTGTATTATGCTTATAAAAGATTGTATTAAAGAAACTATAAGAAAATTATTGCCTATAAAACATATTTTAGAAGTATATTTAACTGAACCTAACTGTAAAAAAAAGGAGAAATCGAATCTGTTAATTGAAAATAATCTTCCTATAATAAATGAGAATGATACAGAACAATCTAACCATAAACCAGAAGGGAAACAAAATAACGGGTTGTGTTCATTATTTATTGATGAAAATCAAAAATCCAGTTCTGAACATTCAGAAATTAATAATTTATTAAATTTAGATTCTCCACCAATTCCAAAAAAATATAATGAATCAAATGATGATTTTACCCAAAAAGAAAAAGATTTAATTAAAAATAATATTATACCAGTATCTTCAACTATAAATTTGAAAACACAAATGAATAATAAATCATCTCTAATTAAAGAAAAATCTCATGATTCAGTTATATTAGATATAATAAATAATGAATCAACTTATTCATCCAATATTAATTTTAGAAAAAATGATAAAAAAAATAAAAATTTATTAGATGATAAAATAAAACATATTTTAACAAATGACTTAGCAATAGAAGATTCTGAAACAAGTTTAAGATATACTCAAAATAATAATTTTCAAGCTATTTTTTCAAATTCTAATACAGTTAAATAATTTTCAATAATATAACTGTATATTAATTTATTTTTTTATAAATTTTAATGGTAGGTGATATCATATCTAAAAGTGCATATATCATTGATATAAATAAACTAATTATTGTTCGTTCCCTGCATTTTACAGAGTTTGCAAAAAAAAGAATCAAAAGACTTGATATTAAATATATTAAAATATATTTAATATTTTTTTCAAACTGGGATATATTCAGTTGAACAAAACTATTCATATTAAATATAATCAGAAATTTTTTTCTGATTATAATTAATATGAAAGAAGATCCTAGCTATATATTAAGTAGTATCGTAATATTAACTTTTGTGATAACTGTATGGTTACAAAATATAGATGATAATAAACATTATATAAAACGCAATACAAATTATGATAAATATAAATTTCCTTTTTTTTGGAGTAGTTGTTTAGGATTAGGATATATTTTATTAAAAATAGACGTATTTAATCATGATAATAAAAATTTAGTAAATAATCAATATACTAAAGATTTACCAAGTTCTTATACACAAGACATATATATTGAACCATTTTATCGATGATAAAAAGATTTTATAGTTTAATCGAAAATAATTATCTATATTAAACTAATGACAATTAAAGAAGTTCCCTATGGTGCAACACGAATACCAATAAAAAAATTTGATATTAATAATATGGTAGATTATTGTACTATAGCAATAATTGCTAAAAGAGCATCAGGTAAATCATTTTTAACTCGCGAAATAATGTTTCAAAAAAAAAATATTGTATCAACAATAGTAGTAAGTAGAACAGAAAAATTAAATAGTTTTTATTCTGAATTTATACCAGATTTATATATTTATTCTGAATATGATAGTACTATACTTACTAGAATTTTTAAACGTCAAGCATTAATGAATGAACATAATAAAGAAAGAAGCAAAAAAAATAAAAAACCAAAAGATGATTCATTAATGCTTATTATGGATGATTGTATGAGTTCTAAAGGAAGATGGTTAAATGATCCAAATATTTTAGAATTATTTTTCAATGGAAGACATCATCATATATCTTTTATATTAACCATGCAATATTCTGTAGGTATACCGCCCGAAATGAGATCTAATTTTGATTATATATTTTTATTGGCAGAAGATATTATATCAAATCGTAAAAGATTATACGAACACTACGCAGGGATGTTTCCAACCTTTGATATATTCCAACAAGTGTTTACGGATATAACAGAAAATTATGGGATTTTAGTTATAGATAATAGAATTCATAGTAAAAATATAACGGACAAAGTTTTTTGGTATAAAGCTAAAAAAATTAAGAATTTTTCTCTTGGTAATAAAAAATTTTTTGAATATCATAAATGTGTATATGATGAAAATTGGAATAAAAGTTTACAAGTATTTAATGCTGATAGTTTATTAACAGGGAAAAAAAATTCTATAAAAGTTGTAGTTGATAAAATTAAATAATTTAATTTATAATTTTTATATCATTTAATTTAGTTTGATTTTTACTTGTAAAAAGTTTAATTTTATTATCTAAATCTTCTAATTCTTTATCAATTTGATTTTTTTTTTCATCCATATTTTTAATTTGTTCTTCAATAGATTTTAAATTTAATTTAAGTTTATTTTTTTCATCTAAATTAGTTGTTTCTTGAATTTTATCTTGTAATTCTTTTAGATTTTCCTGACGAGAAGTCAAATTATCTAATATATTTTGCCGAACTAATTCATTTTTTCTATGTTCATGAAAAATTTTAGCTTGTTCTTGATTTTCTAAATAGGATTTCATCATTGTATTCAATTGTTCATTAGCATATACAGAATCTTTTAAATCATCTGGATTTGGATCAAAAGGTAACCATTTACCCATTTCTCCTACAAAAACATTAAAATATGTATCTACTTCTTGTAATATTTTAGCATGAGCACATGCAGCTTCATAAGTTGAAAATACACCACGAACTTTTATTCCCGATAAAGATTTTTTTTCTTTATCATCTTTGTCCGTTAAAAAAGATAAACAAACAAATTTTTGATTATCTGGTAAAATATTATCTTCAGTTAAATAATCTATTTTTTGCATTATAAATAATATATAAATTATTATCTTTAAATATTTTTAATTAGTTTTTTCATTAATATAATCGTCTATACCTGCATAATTTGTAGATAAAGGAGTATCAGAAAACATTTGTTTAAATTCTTGTGAAACTTTAAAATCATAGATATTATCAGTACGATAATTTATTTTTTTTTCTTCAAGTAATTTACTATTTTCACATGTTAAATAATTTACTTTTATTATATATATAATTATTAAAATAATAAGTATTATTAATAATAATAACCAAATGTAATAAAATATTTTTTTCATATCTAATAATTAGATTATTATTTGAAAAATTTCTAATTTAATTTAATGTCAATAAAAAAGCATAGCTTTTCTATTAATGATGAATTATGTTCTTCGTCACCAAATTCTTTAGGTTTATTAATGGCAAAAGCTAAACTTTCACCGTCAGATTATAATTTTGATTTTCATGATATGCCTCAAGCTTATTTATGTGATAATGTTAAAGCTAATACATTAAGAGAACAATTAATAAAAAATCATGTAAAAATTGCAGAGTGTGCACAAGGAGATTTAGAAACTATATTTTTCTCTAATGAAAATATTAACATAATAAATAAACAACTTATTTTAATTGTTTATAAAATAAGTGATAAAAAATTTAAAATTCCAGAACAATCAAAAGATGATTTGATAATTATAATGAGATATGTTTTTATTGAATATGCTAGGCATTTACCATATAATATATCAAATCAAATAATAGAACTAAATAATAAAGTTGTAAATGAAATCTTACCAAATATTTTAACTAATATTAATCAAAAATTAAATTATCTAAATGAAATAAGTGCACCAAGAGAATTAATACCTTTACCTACAAATGTTACAAAAAGTAAAACATTAAAATCCATAACTAAAACACTATTCTAATTTATAAATAATATTTTAATTTATAAATTAGAATCAATTGAAATAATTATTTTTATATGATTTATGATTAAGAGCAATATATTCGATGGCATTTAATATATAATTAATTTCATAGATTGTCATTAACCAATGAAAGGTTATTCGACACCATCCATTAATGTTCATAGTGTTTTTAATATATCTTGCAAAGAGTCCACAACAAGATATCCCACCCCTTGTTTGAATTCCAAATAATGAACTCATTATTTCTACTATAGTATTATAATGACAATTATCTATACTTATACATACTATAGGTAGACGATGATTTAAAGATTTATTTAAATATAATACTGTTAAATTAGGTAATTTATTAGATAATATTTTTAATTTATGATGTACATAATTTACTATGAAAGTTTCATTCTTTTCAATTATATTAAAATATAATTGTTTTAAAACAAAAATCAAATGTATTCTAATTATACCTATAATGTTAGGCGTTCCTCCCATTTCACGAGTTTCAATATTATTATCATATAAAATTTTTATATCATTAGCTACTTTTACACACCCCCCTCCTGGAGCATAAGGACATTTTTTTGTAAATAAAGAATTTTTAGCTATTAATATACCGGGTGTTGATGTTCCTCCAATAAATTTATGAGGTGATATAAAACATGCATCAAATATTGATGCATCAATTTTTTTGTATGGGGCAGAACAAGCATAATCAACAAATAATAGACTTCTATTTTGAAATTGATTTTGTATTATGGATTTAATTTTATGAATATCAATTATAATTCCAGATACATTAGAACAGGCTGTTATTGATGTTATAGTTAAATCATTAGTATTTAATTTTTTTAACAAATTTTCATACCAAATATAATCGATATCACCTTCCTTAGATAAAGGTATTATATATAATTCCATATTAGGATATAATTTTGATTTTTCAATCCATGGAAGAAAATTGCTATGATGTTCATATAATGAAATTATAATATTTATTTTAGACTGATTTGAGAAATCGATAGAATTAACTAAATGATTAATTGCTCCTGTTGTACCTTGTCCTGTAAATATAATTGATTGATCATTTAGTATGTTAAAAATTTTACGTAAATATTTTTTGCAGTTATTAATACGCGTTGTCATCATTTTAGACCACAGTGAATTTGAATGAGTATTCGCATAATTAGAATATATATATTTTTTTAAATAATCATCAATAATAGGCGAATGTTGTCCTGATCCTGTATAATCTGCGTATATATAATTATCATTACCATTTTTATATATTAAATTATATTTAATTGCTTCCGGAATATTAATCATATAATATTAATTACAAATTAAAAATAAAAAAATATATTTATTTATAATGAATATATTTTTTTATATTCCTCTATTATTTATATTAATATTAATATTTTACTTTTCTTTAAATCATCAAAAAATTTTGAAATCAAAACCAATAATTTCTTATGACAATACGAATTTAAATAAATATATAAATCAAAACAATATTGAAAAAATTACTAAAGATCAAAAAGTATCTTCTGAATTTGATGATCAAAATAAAATATATGAACCTTCAATTTTTACTAAACTTAAACCTAATTATAATACAGATATTAAAGACTATTTAAATTTAAATAATTATGATAATACTTATCAAATTTCACAAGATAAGATAATGTCTAATGTAGAATGTTATTTAATAGATAAAAAATTTTCTGATGATAATGAATATTCAAAACCAGCTTTCGGATATTCATATACAAAATTAAAAGATGAACTATGTGATCCTGAACTATATAGATTAGATTCAAATAAAAGTTTAATATTTACAAAATATCCCCAATCGTATTATCCTTTTGAAAAACCAATGGATATTCAAAAGTTAGGATCTTGTCGTAATGGTTATAATGAATGTATTGAGTTTGTTGATAAAGAATTTTGTAATAAATATAATATGTTATGGTCTAATCAAACATGTAATGATCCAATATACAATTAATTTGATAAATTACCTGTATTAATGCAAATACTTTAAAAAATATATTATTCCAATGATTTTTTATAATTATTATACAATTTATAAAAAATTAATTTAATCATTTCAATATTATCTACATTATTATGTTTTGTAAAAAATAGATTATATAATTTATTTAAATTATTTGATTCATAGTCGTGAAAAAAAGTTTTTATATCTAGAATAACATATTTAGTTATATCAAAATATATATTATTTCTAACTAATTCAACTAAAACATTTTTTAAATGAAATTCAATATTATATCCTATAATAATATCAATGTTATATGTATCCGATTTAAATTGCATCATAATTTCATATAAAGAATTTTCAAGTGTTATTAAATTTGTATTTTGTTTAATATCAAAATTATTTTTTTTTGTTATAATAAATGTTTTATTTTTATAATAACCAATTTCATAATTAAATTCAATCATTTGACCAAAATGATATAAGTTTTTTTTATTAATTTCATATCCGTCAAATATTTTTTCATTTGATAAATCTATTTGTTCATTTTTATGAAAATGAATAATTTTAGTATATATAAAACAGATTAATTTATCCATATATAATAAAAATTTGTTGCTTTATATAATTTATAAATTAGATAGATCATCTAAATTATATGTTTCATATATAAACATTTCATCATATTTCATAGATTTATTTATATCCTGACGTATATATTCGTTTTGTGGATAACTATATAATCCTCCTGCAAATACTTGATCGCGAATATATGTATTATTTTCTTTACGAATGATTTCTTTTCTTAAATTATCAGGACAATCTTTAACGTAAATAACCCATTCAAATTCTTTATAACGTTTTTGCCATACCATTAATTGTCCGATGCATTTTGAAAAATCAGGACGATAATAAAAAGTTACTTTCTCTTTTTCTGTATTATATAATTGAGTTCCTAATCTATTATGTAAAAAATCACCAAAATATTCATGTAAATAGTCTCTAATATTTGTTAAAGATGTATTATTCCATATGGTCCTTAATAAATTTAGAATACTATCATCTGGTACAGACCCTTTTTTTATTTTAAAAATATACCCAAAGTTGTCTGGATTAATAATTTCACGAAATTGTTGTTTAATAATATTTTTACAAATATTAATATTATCATAAATAGAATTTTTTTTAAATATATTACCATATATTTTAAATTTTTGTTTATCATCAGGTGTAGTATTATCATTATTAGTTAATAATGACGAAGATACATTTATATCACAAAATTTAGAATCAATAACTAATATATATCCATAATTAGGAATGTAATAATCTAAATTATCAACTTTATATATCCATGATCCGAATATATTTGGATCATAATAAATATCTTTAATAAATATATTATTTTCGAGGGAAAAATTTTCAAATAAGATTATTTTTTCTTGTAAAATAGCACAAGCATATATTAATTGAAATAATATAGATTTCCAGACTTCTGGTGTATGATATCCCGTTGTTATCATTTTTTTAACTGATCCGTATGAATCATATTTACATGCAGCCCATTGTAAAATATTAGATGTTGGAGCTTCTGTCAATAAAATTAATATTTTACCAGAGTTAATTGTAATATCTTCTTTTTCATCATTTTTATCCTTATTTTGATCTTTTATACTAAAATCTTTATCCCTAAAATAAAGTGGAATAAATGAAGAAAGCATACCTAGTGTTCTATCTAGTTGATGTATATTATTTATTTTTTTTTGATTTTTGCGTAATTCTAAAATTGTACTATTTGGAGTATATTTAGATTTGATTAATTCTAATTTATCCCAATCTAGTTGTGATTTTGAATCTATTTTATATAAAATAGGTGCAATAAAATTAGGAGAAATTTTTCTTTTGATTATTTCATTTTTTACCCAATCGTAATATTTAATTTCTCGCCATAAATCAAAATTATCTGCATCTATAAAATTTATTTTTTTACAATTTATATCACCATAACTCATCATATAAATTCTTACATTGAGAGCAGTAGATGGTTTCCCAATATTAATAGTTTTTGTTTGTTCTTCAAATCTAACAGGATATGCTGCGCTATATAATATAAAATTTCTTGCTAAATCTAAATAAGGATTTTTTTGCATAGTATAAGGATTAATATCTATAATTTTAATATGAGATAATAAAGATTTATTTCCTCCCATCATATTTATTTCTTCACCATCATTAATTTCCAAAATATTATTACGTAAAAAATCTATCATTTGAATACGCTCAAATACTGTTTTAGCTGTAAAATTAGTGGGATCATTTGGTATTATATCTTCGTAAATTCTATTAATTGATGTATAACTACCTAAAGGATTAGTTAAACTAACATTATAAACTTTTTGAACAGGTGGTTGGTTTAAAACATTAGAATATGGGACAATATTATTTATATTACCAGTTCCATCCGTTAAAGGAATAAATGTCGGTGGAAAAACTGATTTTTGCTGTTTACCTGAAAAAACATCATATATTTTTTGTTCTGCAAGAACAGCAGGTTCTCTTACTGGTTGTTCCCGACTTCTGCTTTCATATGTTTTTCTTTGATCATTCGATATGAAAGGTGTATTTTTTTCACCTTTATAAGGGAGTGATTCTATTTTTGATGTTCCTCCATGTAAATTATATTGTATTGTATTTTTTTCATCGAAATCAATAGTATGTATTATTCTAGATTTTTGTAATTGATTATTAGATAAATCTAATTTTCGTAAACCTTTTCCTAAATAATTAAATTCATTATTTTTATATGCATCTAATTTATTAGATTTTTTAGGCATTATATTTATATTAGATTTTTTAGTAGAATTGTTATATATTATATTTTTTTGATCCCCTAAGTGTGAACTATTATCAGAATCCATCATAGTTAGATACGTTTGTGTATTATTAATTTCATCAATATTATTATTTTTTAATATTCGGCTTCCTTTAATACCTATTAGATCTTCGTTTTCATATTCATCTTCATTTTCATATTCATCTTCAATAATATAATTTTCGATAATATTATTATTATCCTCTAATTTATATTCTGTTGTATCAAATGGTATATCTTTAACATTCATATTTTCTGGAATAGATAATAAATCATTATCAATAACTCTTATATTTGATATTTTTGGATTTATTAGAAAAATTTCAAAATATTTACTGTATAGTATGTCTTCTAGATTAATTGAAATTGTAGTCAAAAATTGTAAATTTTCAGGTTTTATTAAAGTAGAATTTTTTATTTTATTTCTAATATTCTGCGGTAAAAATAAATCTAAAAAATTCATTAAATATTTATCAATATCAAACTTATTTTTTACTAAATAATTTAATAAATCATTTAAAAAAATATAGGTATCGTAATATGAATTTGATATAGATTTATTTAAATCTACTATAGTAGCATATTCAAAATTTGTTATTTTAACTTCAAAATTAAATTTATAAATATTTTTATCAAAAGGTTTGGTTTTTAACCGACATTGATTCTCTAGAGGTATATAAAATATATCATTATTCAAACCTATATATTCTTCATATGGGTTATCTTGTTGATAATTTACGGTATCTTTAATATATACATATATATTTTTCAATAATAAATTATTATGCTGAAATTCTGGAAATTTATCCTGAAGCATTCGTAATGTATAAATTATTTGAAATATTAATATTTTATAATTCACATTATAAAACTTTAAAAATTGTTCTAAATTTAAAGTCTGGAAAAAAAATTCTCTAATTTGTAAACAACAAATAGGTAAAATTTTTTTACTATTTATTGAATTATTTAAAATTTTTTGTATAGTGTCTTCAAAAATATATTGAATATTATTATATTCAATATCAAAATTTATAATCGGTAATAAAATATGTTTTATTTTTTTATTTAATACTAATGGGCTTAATAAATAAGAAATTAAAGAATCATTGTTGATTTTAGAATCAAAAGACTCAATTTCATTTTTTTGTTTATAAAAATTAATTTTTATTAATATAGAAAATTGATTAGAAAATCGTTTTAGCAAACAGCTATAATTTATTTCATCAAAATTCAATAATTTAAATTTAGCATTAAAAATTTTATCTTTAATGTCATTATATTCTGAAACTTCTAATGTATTTTTTTTATCAGGAATTATAAATTTAATATCGGATATAGTTATATTTTGTAAATTAATATTATCAACTAAAAATGAATTTTTAGTGGTAAAATTATATACACAATCATATAATAAATTAATTTTGTCATCTAAATCATAAACATATTGATAATTCATTATATAACATAATATAAAAAAATATTCAAATATTATACAGAACTAAGTTTTCTTGTTTGACAAGACATTTATTAAAAAAATTTTATTTTTTTTAATATTATAAATATCTAAAAGCTTTTGTAATTAATTTAATTACTTAAAATTTTAAATTTATAATTATCTTTTTTATTATTTGTAAATAATTGAATTAATTTTAATATATAAGCTTCAAATTGAATGATATGTCGTGTACCTTGATTCAATCTTTGTTCAAAAATTGATGTTATTTCTATAACATTGTATTTAATATTAATATTATTAATATGATATAATAGTGTAATCATAATTTTTCTAATTATTAAATGAGTCGAAATATTAGTAATAAATAATAAGTAAAATTTTTCTCGTATTTTCTTCATTGTATTATATAATTGTTTATGAGTATTTATCTTATTGATATAGATTAAATTAACAATATCATCAATAATATTGGTCCAATTATTATCATAATTAATTTTATATGTATACATTTCTAATAACCAAATAGCATGATTTATAATATAATCAGATTTTTTTACTATTGAATAAAGATCTTTAATTGAGATAGAT
>Ga0102875_1000479_pt1 | contig 15079 bp, 10 predicted proteins | sample Colrivmet1547B02_FD_78185 | JGI IMG/M metagenome (GOLD analysis project Ga0102875, IMG submission 78185) | Estuarine microbial communities from the Columbia River estuary - metaG 1547B-02 | ecosystem: Environmental > Aquatic > Marine > Intertidal zone > Estuary | place: USA: Columbia River... | reverse complement strand
GTATACCCCAATAGAAACAGGGATTTGTGTAATTATTGATTCATAACCCCAATTCATAAATGAATAATCATTCGGCGTATATAAAACGCTTGACGACAATTGTAAAACTTCGGCAGTATCCAATGCTACATTTTCGCCTAGGAGAACAGTGTAAGTATAATCATTAGAGCAGCCTGTTTCAGATATGGTTTCGGTAACATTTAAAGTACCAGTTGTACCAAGCCCCCAATGAATCACAACATCATTTGCATTTGAGCTTGACATGATATCGCCGTTCGTAACTGTCCAATTAATTTGATTGGAAGTTGAAGGAATAGAGTATGTTTCCCAGTAACTATTTTGGCATATGGCTTGCGATCCTGATATTATAGGGTAGGGTATAGGATTAACAGTAATAGTAATGGTTTCTGAATTTGTACAACCATAATTATTGGTAGTCACTAAGTTGAGATTTCCAGTTGAAGTACCGATGAAAGATATGTCATTTTGGGTTCCTGAATATAAACCAGACCAATTGCAAGTTAATTGCGGAGAAACGGTTAAGTTGATTGTTTCATTCTCGCAAATAATATAGTTAGAAAGAAGACCACTCAACGGGCTTTCAGCTATTTGCGCATTAATTGCATCTGTTGCACCACAACCATTACTGCCAATCGCAGTTAACGTAAAGGTCGTAGAACCATTTATTGTTGCTGTTGTGGTTAGTTCATTCACATCTTGAACCATAAAACTTGGTGACCAAGATACATTTGATGAATTTGAAGCTCCTGATAATTGAACCAGCTGACCTTCACAAATGACCACATCTGACCCAGCATTTACGGTTGGTGCTACAGTATCAACAATAATATTCACGACGTCTGTATGAACACAACCGTTGATTGGATTTGTAGCAGTAAGTGTATAATTCGAATTTTGATTGGGATGAGCTAACACCTGACTTTGATTACTCGAACTCAAACCAGTTGACGGAAACCAAGTATAGTTAATTCCATTTTCAGGTTGCATACCTATCACGGCACCGTTGACGTTCTGATTACAAGTGATTAATGCATCTAAACCTGCATATGCTATAGGTAGTTCATTGTTGACGGTAATCAATACTTGATCAGTTGAAGTACAGCCATTGACAACATCTGTTGATGTCAATGTAAATAGAGTTGTCTGACTTGGATTTGCTACTGGATTTGAGGTACTACTTGAAGATAATCCTGTGCTAGGAATCCATGAATAAGTTATACCTGAAACTGCATTCATACCTATCGTATTTCCATTTGTGTTAGAAACACATGTTTTTGTGAAATCACTTCCTGCATTTGCAGTAGGATAATTTTGATTCACTGTCACAATAACTTGGTCATTTGCTGTGCAACCATTTTCTAATGAAGTAGCGGTTAGGGTATAGGTCGTCGTTGAACTCGGATTAGCAATCGGATTTGAAAGGATTCCAGATGTCAATGTTGTTGAAGGTGACCAGGAATAACTCGTATTGGGTTGTGGAGACATTCCAATATTTGCTCCGAATGTATTTGCAACACAAGTTTTAGTGAAATCAGAACCAGCGCTCACCAATGGTTGCTGTTGATTAACATCAACTGTAACTTGATCTGAAGAAGAACATCCATTTGCAGAATTAGTCACAACTAATGTATAAGTTGTTGTTACACTTGGATTGGCAGTTGGATTTGCTATGGTACTATTACTCAATCCTAATGCTGGCGTCCATGAATAATTATTCCCTGATATTGCTGCTGTCCCAATTTGAGAACCATTGTTGTTCGCTGTACAGGTTTTAATAAAATCAACTCCAGCATTTGCTGAAGGAGTCACTTTATTTACAGTAACATTGACTTGATCTGTTGATGTACAGCCATTTATGTTATTTGTAACAGTTATTGTATATGTTTGCGATGTATTTGGATTTGCAACTGTAGAACTCGAATTTGAACTAGCAAGACCTGTAATAGGGCTCCAAGAATAAGAACAACCATTTATCGGGCTTGAACCAATAGTAATTCCGTTAAGGTTGGTGACACATGTAATATTTCCATCTGCTCCAGCATTTGCTGTAGGTAAGGTATTATTTACAGTAACTAAAACTTGGTCAGAAGCGCTACAATTACTCAATTGATCTGTGACTGTTAATGTATATACAGTATTACTAATAGGATTAGCAAAAGGATTAGATAATGTTGTAGATGATAAACCTGTTGATGGAGACCATGAATAGCTAAAACCAGGTACGGATGAACTTCCTATTGAGCTGCCATTGATATTATCTACGCATGTTTTTGCAAAATCTTGTCCTGCATTTGCTGGAGGTGAAGGCTTTACTTCTAAATTTAATGTAAACGGACTACCGACACATGCATCAGCAATTGGTGTTATTATGAATACAACGTTTTGATTTTGAAGCGTAAGATTAGATAGCGTTTGGCTAAATGCTGATGATACGTTGTTATTTGTTTCACCAATTACTTGAGTGTTATTAGTAACTGTCCAAGTGTAAAGTGTGTTAGTCGGAATTACTCCTGACCAATTTGATGTGTAATTTGTAGAACTACAAAAACTGAAATTTTGATTGGTAATATTTGGTTTTGGTTTAATCGTGATATTAAACGTGGTTGAATTACTAGTACATCCGTTTGCTGTTGCAGATGCTGTGATAGCAGCATTAGCATTTGTGCTAGAGTTATTTATAGTAACAAAGGGAGCAATATTGCCATTTCCGTTTCCTGATAAACCGATTAAAGTATTGGTGTTGCTCCATGAAAATGTCGAACCAGCAACATTACTTGAAAATGAAATTGCTGATGAATTATCTCCAGCACAAATTGATTGATTTGAAATACTTGTTAACGTTGGTTTTGGTTTAATTGTATACACAAAATTGATTGGCAAACTCGTACATCCATTTACTGATGCAGTAGCTGAAATTGTTGCAATGGCATTTGAAGATGTATTATTTATTGTAGAAAATGAAGAGATGTTGCCACTTCCACTTGACGCAAGTCCTATCGCATTGTTTGTATTGGTCCATGAAACTGTCGAACCAGGAATATTACTTGAAAATGAGATAGCAGATGAATTATCTCCAGCACAAATTGATTGACTTGTAACACTTGAAAGTATTGGACTTTGATTAACAGTTGCGATTATTTGGGTTCTGTTACTTGTACAATTATTATTCGTCGCTTCTACATAAAAGCTAGTGGTTGAATTAATATTTGGTGAATAGCTTGTCCCAGTATAAAATGACGTTCCTCCTGTTTGTGAAGAATACCAATTGACCACGCCAGCACTTGCGGATGCACTTAAATTTACTGTTCCGGCATCGCAACGAGATCCTGGTGTTGTTGAAGTTACTGTTGGTAAGTTATTCACTGTAATTGTTACGGAAGACGTACAGTTATTGCTTCCATCTGTCACCGTGCAACTATAGATTGTAGTTGTTGTGGGAGATACGTTAATGCTATTTGAAGTTTGTGCAGTGGGAGTCCAAAGAACAGTACTTCCAATAGATAGATCATGAGAAAATGACAAAGTGCTCGACTGCCCTTTACATAACGTTGAAGTTGATGCAGAAATTGAACATGTTTGGCCTTTAACTTGAAAACAATAAAAACCAAGAAGGATAAGTAAAATGTTTTTCATTATAATTTTATTCCTGCCGATAAAGAAAATGTTACTGTCTGTGCTGAAAAATTACCAAATGTTGAAAGTGAACTATTGAATTCACCTATTTCATTTGATCTATTAGTTTGCATATTTGAAATTTGATTAAAAAATAAAAGCGTATAATCAACTCCTATTCTTGAAAAGAATCTCTCATTTTCGTATTGAATTCCTGGACTTAAAGAGAATTGAATTAACGAATTTGTCGTTTGAAATTCTTTGTTAAAAAGAGAGACATTTGATTCAAGACCCAATTCGGAAATATTAGTTAGAGTTTCGCTGATACCATTGAAATGACCTTTATAGTCTGCAAAACCATCTATTACACTTGTATTTAACAACAATTTCGGACAGTAATTTATAGTTGAACTCAAGTCCAAGGTGATATGTTCGCTGATGTTCTTGATGTAACCAAAATTTAAGAGTATTGAATTAAAAGAAAGAGAGTTATTCTCGGTTAAATTTCGAATTATTGTTGACTTTGTAAAATTTAATCCGAGATTAGTCTGAGCTGAAACTGAAGTTGAATCATAACTAGTAAATGTTCTAAAATTGGTCTCTCCGTACTGGTAACCAAGACCGATCTTAAAATTTGAGTTTATAGAATACTTCCATGTCAGACTTAGCGCGTTGAAATTCAGTTTATGTAAATTGAAATCGCCAATATTTTTATTGAAATCAATCAAAGAACTATTCCATTCGAGACCAAAAGAGTTTTGATTTTTTTCAATTGATTTTTCACTTTCATTGAATGCAATAAATGCATTTTGAAGAGAATCAATTCTTTGAGTTAGAGAAACTATTAAATTATAGTTTTTACTATTTTCGTTTGAAAGTTGTTGATTTAAATAAAGGGTATATTCATTGGAGTTTTTAGATTTTTCAATCAAATCCAAACTTTTCAAAAACATCTCTTGAAATAGAAGAATTTTTTCCTCTTTGCTACATTGCCCGTTCGCTGATCTTTGAACAGCATAAATGAAGTCAGTACTATTTTCAACTTTGTTAATTGACCAACCGACAGGAATCCATCTTTGAATAATGGATGAGCTTAATTCATAAGGTAGTTTAAAAACTATTGCATTAACTAAATCAGTGTTGTGAATACTAAATGTAGAAATATCGTTAAGCTGGATTAAAAAAATGTTTTGATCGCTTTTTAAATTCGATTCAAGAGTTTCTTTGAATGAATTTAGTTCGTTAATAGAACAGAGATAGATACAATTTTCTTGATTTTGCAAATAGTCACGTTGGTCAATTTTATTGTCCTTACTAACAATTATTGATTTTATTTGCTGAGCAAAGCTGTCAGAGGTTTCAATCAGGAAAAATACAACACAAAAAAATGTTATTAATTTATTCATTTGGGCTACAAGATGTAAAGAAGACTTCGTATTTCGGAATATTACGTTCAATCATCGGAATTTTAGTCGGAATGATTCTAATAAAAATAAATTGTTCTTTAAAAGGGTCTATCAAATCTTGAACATCGACAGCAACAACTGTTTTATCTCGAATTGACAAGAATTGCAGAATTTGATTCGAAGACTTTTCATTGATTTGAAATATTTTTTTACCAATCACTGCACCATTTTGGTTTAGGACTTCCATTTCAAATTCGCTGAAAAAACAATCTTGTTTGATTAGTATTACCCTTGAACCATTTGAATCATTCATTGGATAAACATAAACTTTATTCGGGTTTTTTACATTTCTGCTATATATCGCTGAGTTCTCGAAATACAATGAGAATGGAATGGCCAATTCACAACGTTTAACTTTTATGTATGCAATATTACTTTCTACTTTGCACTCTTCAAAACTCCATTTACAAGTGACTTGGATATCTTGATCAGGAATCGTTGAATATTTTAAAACCCTGCTTTCCACTTTGATACCATTTTCGAACCATTCGAGAGTTCCAGCTAACGAGGTGTTAGAGATCTGGGCATTAAAAATAACTTCCTCTCCAGCATTCACTTCATTCACATTGGCGTTTATAATTATTGATGGCAATGATTGCTTTTCAATACCTTTAAGATCAATTAAAAGTATTTTATCACTCTTTTTTAAATTCTTTTTTTGCGATTTATTCAAATCAGTTATGATACTTATGCCGTATTCATCTTGAAGATTACTGCATTTAGGAAATTCACGAATTAGGCATGAAAAGTCATATCTATTTTCATTTATAAAATCAACAATTTCAGCGCATTCATCAAACCCACATCCAACTTTGAATTCTTCGTACCTGCCTAATTTTTCTTTTGTTATTCCCTTACCTATGTATATGATATCAAGATCTGTTTTTTTCGAAATAACATCTGAATATTTCTCTTTAATGAGGTCAAGGCGATTTTTATTCATTGTGTAATCAACGATTACATGAACTGTATTTCCATAAAGTTTTAAAGATAAAAACAGGAATAGAAAAACGAATATTGTGTTAATTTTCATTTTAAAAAATATTATAGCAATGATTGATTCCGTTTGAGCCAACCACTTTTACGCTTGAATATTTTTTTGTAACGGCATTTAAATATTCAATTGAAATTTTATCTGTTTGTGGGTTGTCGATTTGTAATAATTGTTCCTTTTCTTTGTTACTTAGGTCAATTTTGTGGTTTTTATCAACGTTTTTGACTATGAAAATTCCCAAGGTGGGAATGCTAATCTTTATTGTGATTGTGCTTACATCACCTTCCCAAGTGAATTTTCTGTCTGTTCCTAATGTAACACCTTTGAATAGGTTATTATTGTTTCCATCGTTTGCTGTAGATATTGGTTTTTTATTATCTTCTGTCTCAACTTCTTCTTTTTCTTCGATTTGTTCTAACTGATTTACATTTCTTTCCTCAGATTTATTGTAAGATTTTGGCCCATTCAAATCGATATAGAGTTTTATGACAACAGGCTTTTCATCTTCAAAAAGATAAGTTTGTTTTACGATAAAATCTTTAACTAGTTTAACGCTTTTAAAAACACCAATTTTCTTCCCTGTGTAGTTCGGATTAATTAGGAAGGATGATTTTCCGTCGATTTTTTCAATGATTTTTACGCTTTGTTTGGATAATTCATTTTGATTCAACTCAGTGATAAGTTGCTTAAATTCCCCAGACTCTTTTAAGTTTTTAATATAATCATCTTCATCATTTAGACGATCTTCCATCGAATACATTTCCTTACTCATGAAATTATATCTAAAATAATTCATACCTAAAATAGGAGCGATCAGCGCATCTGAATTTTTCGAAGAAATTCCATTTAATGAACAGAATGAAATGGTATTATTCTTAGTTGGATTTTTGATACTCAATATTAAAGGTTGTACAATCTCAGTTATCAATTCATCATCAGATATATCTATATTTTGAAGAAATCCAATTTGAAAATTAAATTTTGTTTCACGTGGTGTACCTTTCAATCCAGTTTGTAACCAGAAAATACATCCGATAAATATTAGTATGAATAACACACCAAATATCACCAACAGTTTATTACGATTCATATTGCTTTTTTAAATTTGATTATCATTTGATTGACTTTCAATAATTTGTGATGTGGGAGCAGTCTGATTTTGAACAGAGGAATTCACATTGAAAGGTGGTGCAACAACTATTTGTCCTAGTTGAGAAAGTTGTAATCTAATACAAGCCTCAATAAGATATTGATTGAAATTATGACTATTGTATGAAAGAATTTGATTTACGTCAGAATCCCACATCAAACCTTTGCTTGTAAGTTGATAGTCAAACATTGAGGTGCCATTATTATCCGTCCAAGATTTTAAGAAGTCAATTGTTTGTCTATTACTCTGAAGTGATGTCTTTCCTCCGTCCATGGGAAATGGAGAGCTAAAAAGTTGAATGTGAGGTTGGACAACCTGATAAGGATTTGATGTTCCAGAATTTTGACTTTGAATGTAAGACAAGAATTCAGAATTAATATTTTTCTGAACTTTTCTTGCTGCCCACCAATATCCTGTATGATACATATGGATATATACAACAACAATGTAAAAAATCATTAAGACTATAGTTCCGGCAAGACCACTTTCTTTAAAAAATACGGATATGGCAACAATTTTTAGAAGACTTGAAATGCAAAGTAATATTACACCTAAAAACGTTCGATTTGTAATTGATTTAATCTTGTCAAGAATAAGTCCTTTTTGTATAGGATTGTGAGTAATTGCTGCATGACTTTTGTCAAGTACTTTTTGAGGTTTATCTTGACCATGTAACATAATACCAATAATGTCAAGAGCGACAAAAACAACAACAAAAATTACAGCAGTTACAAAGAGAATTAAGTTTCCATTTGATTTAAAAATATTCCAAGCTCCAAAGAGAGTTAAAAAGAATGCTGAAAACTCTATGAGAATTGAAAAAATAGACCATGCAAGATCCCTAGAGTAATCTACTGTTTCAATTAATCCTGGCTTGAAATTATTTTCTGTTTTTCTAGTTTTTAGCCATAAATCTAGAGTATTTCTACTTGGGCTGAAGTTTTGACTGTCTTGATAGTAAGGGTGTTGCATTTTTATTTAATTAGTAAGCTAAGATATTAAAATCAGATGAGCTGAAAAAATGAAAAAGTAATTGATTTTATATGTCAAATGTACTTGCCAAAATTCAATGATTTAAGATTCTGCAACCTTGCAAATATGAAAGATTGTGTTTCTGTAAATTCAAAAGTTATTTTCTTTTCTTAATTTCAATCCCATTAAGAAAAAGAAAAATGTTAACCCCAGATTTTTTTAAATCTCCTCAAAATAAACTCTCTTTAAAATCCAAAGGAGACAACTTTGAAAAGCTTACATATGCTTATTTCAAGTTAGACCCAAAATACCAATTCTATGATGAGGTATGGCTTTATGCCAATGTGCCAACATTGGTACTGGAAGAACTTGGTTTACCAAAGCAAGATATTGGCATAGATCTCATTGCAAAAAATGGCAATGAATATCATGCTATTCAATGTAAATACCATGAAGACAATAAACGCTCAGTTACCTTCAGAGAGGTGTCTACATTCATTTCCCTTCTTGAATCAACTCCTAAAATTACACAAGGTTATATTTGCTCCACAGCTGATTTAACATCAAGGGTTTTCAATAAACTGAATACAAAGCCAATCAATTTAATTTTAAACGACACCTGGCAGAGTCTTTCAAATGAGTTTTTTGAAAATGTAAATCGACTTTTAGATGGCAAAAAAGAAAGGAAATTAACGCCTTTCAAACCAAGAGCACATCAGGTTAAAGCCCTAAAAGAAGCCAAAAAGTATTTTTTAGATGAAAACAATACTCGAGGTAAACTTATCTTTCCTTGCGGTGCGGGTAAGAGTTTAACAGGTTACTGGATCACAGAAGAGTTAAAGTCAAAAAGCACAATTATTGCAGTTCCGAGTCTTTCACTTGTCAAACAAACGCTTGATGTTTACTTAAGAGAGATTTCTGCGAAAGGCAAGAAAGTAAAATGGCTTTGTATATGTTCCGATGACGGTATTGGCAAAGATGATGATATAGCATTTTTCACAGAAAACTTGGGTGTCCCTTGTCAGACAGACCCTATTTATATCAAAAAATGGTTGTCTGAAAATGCGGATAGTGAATTAGTCGTTTTCACAACTTATCAAAGTGGTCGAATAATTGCCGAGGTTGCTAAATCTATTGGATATAAGTTTGACTTGGGAATATTTGACGAGGCGCACAAAACAGTTGGCTCAGGTAAAAAGTTGTTTAGTCATTTACTATTTGAAGAAAACATATCTATTCAGAAAAGAATCTTCATGACCGCCACCGAGCGATTCTACGCAGGTTCAAAAGAGGATATCATTTCCATGGATGATGAAGAAATCTATGGCGATACCTTTACACACATGAGTTTTAAGGAGGCCATTGAAACAGGTCTTTTAACTGATTACAAAGTTGTCACGATAGACATTCAAAAATCAGAGATTGCAAGTTTTATCCAGGAGAATAACCTTGTCCAATTAAATGATAAATGGAAGAAAGAAACGGAAGCTAGGTCTCTTGCATCTATGCTTGCTTTAAGGAAAGCAATGAAAGTGCTTCCAATCAAAAATGCAGTTTCTTTTCACTCATCTATTGAGAAAGCAGTCAGGAATAAAGAACTACAACATTACATCACAGAGACCTATCATTACAAACCAATTGATACATTCACGGTCTCTGGTAAACAACCAACTACGCAACGCAACATCGTTGTTCAAGAATTTGCATCATCCCCAAGTTCACTTATTACCAACGCTAGATGCTTAACTGAAGGGGTTGATGTCCCAAATATTGATTGTATTGTGTTCTCAGATCCACGAAAAAGCAAAGTGGACATCGTACAGGCGCTTGGTAGAGCCCTACGAAAAAAAGAAGGCAAAGAATGGGGCTATGTTATACTTCCAGTTATTTATGATGACATCACACACGAAATTGACAATGAGAACTTCCAAGAGATTCTTGCTGTCGTTCGAGGATTAGCATCAAATGACGAACGCATCGTCGAATATTTCAAGGACAAGGCTGATCCTAAATCCACTTCAAAGCAAACTGAATCTCAATTTCATCTTGAAGTCTTTTCCGAGTATATTAATGAAGCTGAACTCAGCTCTCAACTTCAAATCAAACTCTGGGAAAAACTCTCACGTTTTTCTTGGATGCCTTTTGAGGAAGCGAGGGAGTATGTACATGGATTAAATCTCAAAAACGTTAGAGAATGGGAGGAGAAAAATTTTAAAATACCAGATAATATCCCAAAGTCCCCAGCATATCAATATAAAGTTTCAGGTTGGTTGTCGTGGGGCGATTGGTTAGGAAATGGACTGATTTCGGACAATAAAAAAGAATGGTTAAAATATGATGATGCAAAAAGCTTTGTTCATACTTTAAATTTAAAATCTGAAAAAGAGTGGAGAATCTATGCTAAGTCAGGAAAGAAACCAAATAATATACCTTCTTCGCCTGCACAAACATATAAAAATAACGGTTGGCAATCGATGGGAGATTGGCTTGGGACAAATTATGTCGCAGGAACTAAACGAAATTATCTACCATTTGAATCTGCCAGGAGCATAGTTAGAAATTTAAAATTAAATGGAGAATCTGATTGGAGAGATTATTGTAAGTCGGGTCTAAAACCGGCAAATATTCCATATAAGCCTTCTCTAACATATAGTGATAATTGGGTTTCTTGGGGAGATTGGTTAGGAACATTTTCAATTGCAAATAGCAAACTACATTTTATTAGTTTTGAAGATGCAAGAAAAATAATTCATTGTCAAAAAATAGAATCATTTCAACAATGGAAGGAATTAATTAAAAAAGAATCATTTAATAGTTTCAAGATACCTAAAAATCCTCCAAGGTCATATGAAAAAGATTGGAAAAGTTGGGAGGATTTTTTTGGAGAAACATACTCGCCAAAAAAGAAAAATTGGCTAAAATTTAATGAGGCTAAAAGTTTTGTACGAAAACTTAAAATTCAGAATCAAACTCAATATAAGCGATTTAAAAACGATAGTTTACCAACTCATCCAGATAGAGTTTATAAGTCTGAATGGCTAGGCTGGGCAGATTTCTTGGGTAATAATTAATTACAATATGAAACCAAACTTAAATTATACCGAAGATATTTCCCATCAATTTAATGTTAAAATTGAGTACGTAACAATTGAGGCCGAAGAAACAAAGAATAAATCAAAGTCACTTTACAGATACAAAGGTGATTTTTATACCGTTGAAGAATTCAGTCGTTTATTCTTCAAAGAAAATGGGTATTCCTGCGTTGATGGTGTAGATTTTTCACAAGTGTTTTCATATCTGTCCTTTAATTTTGATTACGACACTCAGGTTCATGAGAATTACATATTGGGTAATAACTCAATTAATAAAAAAACACTGGATTCAACTTTTAATAATCTAAGAGATTTAAGAGATAAAGTCTTAAACGAAGATACATTTTCAACGCAACTTTTCGATATTACACAAAAGCTAATTGAAATGTATTATTCAACATATGAGCCGAAAAGAACAAGGCTTTTAAACGTTTTGAACTTCATTAAAACATTACCAATTGAGGAATTAATCAAACTCATTAAGTTTTATTATCGCATAAGTGGATTGAAACGAGGAAGCCCCGATTTAGTGGTTTACAACAAAGATAAATATTGGTTAGTTGAAGTTAAATCATCAAATGACTCTCTAAGTAAATTTCAGGTTTTCTACTTCAATTACTTTCAAGAAATTGTAGGTGAAAATATTTTTGTTTTGAGTGTAGTAGATAAAGATTGGTATTGAAAGATTGTAAACAAATATTTATTCAATTTGAATTACGTCAAAATATATTTTCAGATAATTGAAAAGGCTCAAAAAGAGAATCGAGAATCTTATTTGGAGCTACATCATATCATTCCAAAATGTATCTACGGTGAGAATCTTTTAGACGAAAGCCTTTTTAATAAAGGAATTAATCACGAGTCAAATCTAGTTTATTTAACTGCAAGAGAACATTTTGTTGCTCACTGGTTGCTTCATAGAGCGTTCCCAACCAATAAAAAATTAGGTTTGGCCTTTTGGGCAATGGCTGGAATGATAGGTCCCGATCATAAAAGAGAATATATCCCATCCTCCATCGCTATTGAAGAGGCAAGAATAGCAGCAGTAAATTCAAGAAAAGTTCCCATATTACAATATTCGTTACAAGGTGATTTTTTAAGGGAGTATGAAAGTTTAAATTCTGCTAGTGAAAAAGTAGGGATTGTGCCAAATGCTATTGGTCAAAATTTGAATAATTTCACAAAGTCAGCGGGAGGATTTCAATGGCTTTTTAAAACAGAAAACTATCCTAAAAGTATTGATCCATATATTATTGATAACAACGGATTACCAATTGCTCAATATAATCTTGACGGTAAGTTGATTCAAAAATTTGAAAGCCTTTTAGATGCTGAACGAAAAACTAATCACTCAGAAGGAAGTATTCGAGCGTCGATGAATCGAGGATCAATTTTAAAAGGAACCTCCTATTTTTTCATACAATTTGATAAAAATCAGCTAATTCCATTTGAAGTTGAACCCTTTGTATTTCCAGTACATGGGTTTTCGATTCCCGTAGTGCAATTAAGTGCAGATGGACAATGTTATATTAATGAATTCCCTAGTGTTACACACGCCGCTATGTTTTTAAATAAAAACACTGGTCACATTTCATCTGCTTGTAAAGGAATTCGTGAAACAGCATATGGATATAAATGGCAATATCTTAATGAATTTGATAAAAAATTACCCAAATGCAATATAGAAGAGGTTAAGATTAAACAGCATTCAAAAGAAGTTGCTCAATATGATTTGGATGGTAAGTTTATAAGAATTTTCAAGAGTGCAAGTGAAGCAGCCAGGATAACGAAGGATTCACAAAGTAATATAAGTTCTGTCGCACTTGGTAAACGAAATTATTCAGGTATTTTTCAATATGCATATTTGGAGAATGGTGTTATTCCTAAAAAACCGAAAGTTACCATTTCCGATAACAAGCCCAAAAAGGTACTTCAACGTGATTTGACAACTAATCAGATTATTTCTAAATATGATGGGATCAGCATGGCAGCAAGAGCAGTTAATGGTTCTCAATCTAATATTTCGGCTTGTATAAATGGTAGAAAGAAATCTGCATACGGTTACAAATGGAAGTTAGATAACTAGTAAATATTATGTCAAAATCAACTTTTTGAGGCGGTATTATATTACCACATAAAGACTGAAATAATTGTTCTAAATTGCCATAATTACTCAGATCTGTCAGTGTTTAAATACTGTTCAATAAATTGAGCTTTCATCTTAATTAATTGAGTGGTTTTTATTTGAAAGGCGTAGTAAAATAAATTCAAAAGCAAGAGAAAGGATAATGAATACGGCAGTATATCAATTCTTCCATAAGTCACATAAGGAGCAAGACAAAACATTAAGAGAAATAATTTCATGATAATTTTAGAATTTGGTGCAATTCGAAAATGTATTTGATTGTTCTTTTTTGTCAGCCAAAATTCACTTTCTGATTCAAACCATAGCCCTTTCATTTTGTATAAATTATCATCCTCAACATTGAATGATTTTGAAAAATACTTAATGTTCTGATTATTATATTCCAAAGTTGTTCTAATCTCTAAATACGGATCGACACCCAATAGAATTATAGAAATAATTCGCCTAATTTTCTTCATCATTCTTTAGTTTATTCTCAAACCAATTCTCAATCAGTACTTTTAATATCCCCTCTTCAGAAATTTCCCAGTCATTGATATCCTCTATTGATTCGTAACAATCAAAAAGATAATCAAAATGTAAGAATAAAATTTCTTCACAAAGGTCGTAAAGTAAATCATTTTCATTTGAAAATGAATCTGGTAGATCTTTCTTGAAAATGATTCCAAGTAAATCATAGCAAGATTCTGAGATACCGTTCACCACTTCATCCAATTTAAGTCCTAAAACAATAAAATATGATTCAGCTGAAGTGCATAGATAATATGTTAATTCGCCGCTAGTATCTGGCATCCCCATCATTGCTGCTGGATGTATTAAATCACCGATAAACTTTTGATCAATGATTTCCCCATGAGGAGGAATTTTATTCTGGCCATTCATGTAAATATTCAATCCTGATTTACTTTGAACAGGCTCTAATTCCTCTCGACCGATTGCACCCTGTCCGAATACCAGTGATTTACCAAGAATATTCTGTTGCAGAGCAATGTAGTTCATATGATTACTTGCCTTCATCCTTCTTCTTGTTTTGATGTTGTTTAAACGCAACGCGCATGGTTTCCATTAGTCCTGGGCTGAAAAACAAGACATCGATTTCTGTTTTTTTAACGCCTGGTTTTTCAGATGGTGTTTCGTTATTTGGTATTTGGCGTTTTTTGGGACCAAGGCTATTTGGCCTGGAGTTCATGTATTCCATTATGTCGGAGTACTTGAGTAATTTCTTGTTTTCCATTTGATTCTATTTAATGATGAAAAGGTGCGAACCTCACTCCAAATCTCCCATTGCTATCTGGCCATAGTACGCTAAACCTGTAGATTTTTCTTTCGATTTCAATAACTGGTCTGTTGCCATATGATCCTGCGCCGAGTCTGCTTCTGGCAACGCCAAACGAATATTGTTTACCATCGATTTTACATTCAAAGTGGTGTTTGTTGTGGTGTAGGCTAAATTCATGCTTATGCGAGAGGTAGAATTCGTGCCCCTTGAATTCGAATTCACAAGAGGCACTTTGTTCTGAAGGCTTTCTTTCGATGAAGACTTCGTCGGGGAAGATGAGTGCTGTCATGGGTTGCTTACTAAAGTTGATCCAAAACTGGTGAGTACAGTGCTAATATTCTTCTTAG
>Ga0102875_1000462_pt1 | contig 15401 bp, 13 predicted proteins | sample Colrivmet1547B02_FD_78185 | JGI IMG/M metagenome (GOLD analysis project Ga0102875, IMG submission 78185) | Estuarine microbial communities from the Columbia River estuary - metaG 1547B-02 | ecosystem: Environmental > Aquatic > Marine > Intertidal zone > Estuary | place: USA: Columbia River... | reverse complement strand
TCCGTAGCGGTGTACAACCACTACAAGCGCATCCTTCGCCCCAAGGGCAAAGAGGTGGAGTTGGAAAAGTCCAACGTTATTTTGGTGGGCGAAACCGGAACCGGTAAAACCTTGTTGGCCCGCACCATCGCTCGCATCTTAGACGTTCCCTTTGCCATTGTGGACGCCACGGTTCTAACCGAGGCCGGCTACGTGGGTGAGGACGTGGAGACAATTTTGACCCGACTGCTCCAAGCGGCGGATTACAACGTGGAAGCTGCTCAGCGCGGCATTGTTTTCATCGACGAAATCGATAAGATTGCGCGGAAGTCGGACAATCCGTCCATCACCCGCGACGTTTCCGGGGAAGGCGTGCAGCAGGCATTGTTGAAGTTGTTGGAGGGGACCAAGGTGAACGTACCGCCGCAAGGAGGGCGCAAGCACCCGGACCAAAAATTTGTGGAGGTTGACACGCGGAACATTCTGTTCGTGGCAGGCGGTGCTTTTGACGGCATTGAACGCCACATTGCCCGACGCCTGAACGCTCAAGTAGTGGGTTTCAGTGGAACCTTGCAGCGCGCGGAGCAGGTGGAAGCGTCGTCGTTTTTGCCGCACCTGACCCCCCAAGATTTAAAGAGCTTCGGCTTGATTCCGGAATTGATTGGCCGCATGCCGGTACTCACGTATTTGGAGCCCTTGGATGCGTCTGCATTGCGCCGCATTTTGACGGAGCCCAAGAACGCTTTGCTGAAGCAGTACAAGGAGTTGTTTGCGCTGGATCAGATTGAATTCACCATTGAGGACGAAGCCATCGATTTTTTGGTGGAAAAAGCCATGGAGTTTCAGTTGGGTGCCCGCGGTTTGCGTTCCATTTGCGAGGCCTTGTTGACGGATGCCATGTTCGATTTGCCGGGCGCGGTGCACGTGACGCTTCGGTACGCGGAAGAAAAGTTGGCTGTGCTTCAGAAGGCTTCTTGAGGCGACGGTGTGTTTTAGCGTTCACAAAAAAGGCGCCGAAGGCGCCTTTTTGTGCGCAGCCGCTTGCTGCTCACGAAGCCAATACGGCGTTTAACCTAAGCTTTACGCTCGTAGGTGCGAAAAACGAAGGCGTGCGGGTGGCGTTCGTCTGCCGGATGCTGGGTTTCTTGCGTCAATACCCACGAAGGGTCGTTTTGGTAGCTGGGGAACCAGGTATCGCCGGTGTATTCGGCGTCGATCTCCGTAATTTCCAACCGATGCGCGCGCGGCAACGCTTCCGCATAGAGCATTCCACCGCCCACCACAAAAACTTCTGCATGGCCTTGGGCGAGCGCACTTTGCAGGGCAGCGTCCAGATTGGGGTGTACTTCGGTACCGGGAAGCTGCAGGGCCGGGTTGCGGGAAACCACCAAGTTCAAGCGCTTGGGCAGCGGACGACCGATGCTGTCAAACGTCAAACGGCCCATCACGATGGCGCCGCCGGTGGTGAGTGTTTTGAAGTGCTGGAGGTCGTTTGGAAGGTGCCAAAGTAGGGTGTTTTGGCCACCAATCAGGCGGTTGCGGTCGTGGGCTACCACCAAGGTGATTTTGGGCGCGGGGTGCGTCATACGGCTACGTCTGCGGCGATGGCTGGATGGGGATCGTACCCCGTGAGTTGGACGTCGTCGTAGGTAAAGGCGAAGAGGTCGCGGACTTCTGGGTTCAGCGCCAATTGGGGAAGCGGTCGATAATCCCGCTGCAATTGGGTGTGAACTTGGTCCAGGTGGTTGCGGTAGATGTGGGCGTCGCCCAGGGTGTGGATGAATTCACCCACGCGCAGGCCGGTGGCCTGCGCCACCAAATGCACCAAAAGGGCGTAGGAGGCAATGTTGAAGGGAACGCCCAAAAAGATATCGGCGCTTCGCTGGTAGAGTTGGCAGGAGAGCTCCCCGTTGGCCACGTAAAATTGAAAGAAAGCGTGGCAGGGAGGCAGGGCCATCTGATCCAGGTACGCAGGGTTCCAGGCAGAAACGATGATCCTGCGGGAGTCCGGTTGGTGCTGCAGTTGGTGCAGGACCTGTTTCATTTGGTCCACGGAGGTGCCGTTGGGCCCGGGCCAAGAACGCCATTGGTAGCCGTACACGGGCCCCAACTCGCCCCATTGGGCGGCAAAGGAGGCGTCGGTGGCAACGCGCTGCGCAAATTCGCGCATGCTGTTACCGTCGAATTCGGGTGCTTTTTGGAACTTCGCGTAGGGCCAGTCGTCCCAAATCCGCACGCCGTTTTGGGCCAGGTACTGGATGTTGGTGTCTCCGGCCAGGAACCAAAGCAGTTCGTGCACGATGCTTTTGAAGTGGACCTTTTTGGTGGTAAGGAGGGGAAAACCTTGGCGCAGGTCAAAGCGCATTTGGTGCCCAAATACGCTGACGGTTCCCGTTCCGGTGCGGTCCTCCTTTTCAACACCTTCCGCCAGAACGCGGCGCAGGAGGTCGTGGTACTGCTGCATGATTCAATCAATAGAAAAGACCCACCAAAACGGCGGTAAATAAAGAAGCGACGGTACCTCCTACGAGTGCGCGAAAGCCCAGTTTGCTCAAGTCCGAACGTCGGTGCGGTGCCAGCGTGCCGATGCCGCCAATTTGGATGCCAATGCTGGCAAAGTTGGCGAAGCCGCACAAGATGTAGGTGGCCATGACTTGGCTTTTGACGTTTGTCAGGGCACCCGTTTCAATCAAGTTGCCCAAGGTGACGTAGGCGTAAAACTCATTCAAAATGGTTTTTTCTCCCAGCAGCTGCCCCACCAAGGCGGCGTCGGCCCAATTCACGCCCATCAACCAGGTGAGGGGGGCCAGGGAAAGCCCCAGGATGGCTTGCAGGTTGAAGGCGGTGTAGCGACCGTCGGAAATGGAGGCGATCCACGCATTCAAGCCGGTGTAGGCGCCAATGCCGTCGGCCAGAATGGAGTTCACCAAGTAGATGAGGGCTGTGAAAACCAGGAGCATGGCTCCCACGTTGACGGCCAGTTTCAAACCGTCCGAGGTGCCGCGGCTCAGGGCGTCCAACCAATGATCGCCATTGGATTCGCGGCTGATGTGCATGTCTTTGTTGAACTCTTCCGTTTCTGGAACCAAGATTTTGGCGGCCACAATGGCCGCTGGCGCGCTCATGACGGAAGCAGCCAAAAGGTGTTTGGCAAAGAACAAGCGGGAAGCCTCGCTGTCCCCGCCGAGGTAGCCGATGTAAGCGGCGAGCACGCCGCCCGCAATGGTGGCCATTCCGCCCGTCATCAGGCTGAGGAGTTCGCTGCGGGTCATTTTGCCGATGTACGGCTTGACCAACAAGGGTGCTTCTGTTTGGCCCAAAAAGATGTTGCCGGCCGCGGCCAAACTTTCCGCACCAGAAACTTTAAGGGTCCAGCGCATGATCCACGCAAATACCCACACGATTTTTTGCAAGATGCCCCAGTAGTACATCAAGCTGGTGAAGGCGCTGAAAAAGATGACCGTGGGCAGTACTTGAAAAGCAAAAATATAGCCAAAGGAGTCCGTGTTGGAAATCAAGGAGCCGAACAAGAACAGACTGCCTTCGCGGGTGTAGCCCAGGATGTTCACGAATACCTGGCCGACGGCCTGAAATCCTTGTTCTACAAAAGAGACGCGAAGAATGAGGAAGGCAAAAACAAACTGAATCAACACTCCTTTTGCCACCAAAGCCCACGGAATTCGCTTGCGGTTGTCGCTGGCTAAGGCCAGTATACCTATCAAAAAAAATATCGACCCGAGGGCACGCAAGGAGGTGGTCCAATCCATGGGTGTAAGGTACGGGGATTTTTTTGGCGGTGATTTATTCTAAAGCGCCCCCCGTCGTTGCAGCTCGTCCCGCAGGGATGCGGCCCGCTCGTAGTCCTCGTTGGTGAGGGCCTCTTGGAGGTCTTTATGCAATTGATCCGTAGGTTGTTCGGAATGGATGGCAGGAGCAGCGGGAGCCGATGTTTCAGAGGCCCCGTTGTCCATTTGCTCACCGGCAGACCGAACTACTTCTTGGGTAGCAAATAGGGGCGCCTGCTGCCGCAAGGCCATGGCAATGGCGTCCGACGGACGGGCGTCAAACCGCCATTCGTGCCCTTCTTGTTCGCATACCAGCGTAGCGCGAAAAATTCCTTCCTCCAAAGCCGTGAGCGTTACCTCGCGAATTTGAACGTGAAAGGCCGCGAGCATGGTTTGGAACAGGTCGTGGGTCATGGGCCGGGGCGGGTGCGCCATGCGGTCCAAGGCAATGGCGATGCTCTGGGCTTCAAACGCGCCAATGACTACCGGAATGCGCAAAAGACCGTCCTCCGTGCCCAAAACCAAAGCGTACGACCCACTGGGACGCTCACTGTAGGTGAGGCCTTTGACGACCAAAGGAACGCGCGTATCCACAGCTAGCGAACGGTAGCTAGGGCAGTAAAAGAGGATCGACGGCCGGTAGACATTATGCGTGGAAGGCGCGCAAGGCCTCCGTCAACTTGGGCACAACCTCAAAAGCATCTCCCACCACGCCGTAATCCGCTGCCTTGAAGAAAGGTGCTTCCGGATCCGAATTGATGACCACAATGGTCTTGGAGCTGCTGACGCCGGCCAAGTGCTGAATGGCCCCGCTGATGCCAATGGCAATGTACAGCTGCGGGTTGATCTGGATGCCGGTTTGGCCCACGTGTTCGGAGTGGGGACGCCAACCGATGTCCGACACCGGCTTGGAGCAGGCGGTTCCCGCGTTCAATTCTTGCGCCAACGTTTCAATCAGGATCCAATTTTCTGGACCCTTCATGCCGCGGCCGGCAGAAACCACGCGCTCGGCTTCTGGCAAAGGAATTTTGCCGGACGCAACGTGCAGTTCTACCGAGGTGCTTTTTCCGGTGGCGGCGGTTTCCAACGCTTCAACAGCTGCCGTTTGCGTGCCGACGGTTCCCAGGCCCACCGAATTGGGAACCAATCCTACCACCGCGCGGTCGCCCGTTGCGGAGGCGTCTTCCAATCCTTTGGAGGAGAAGGCGCCGCGGCGCACAGCCAGGGGAGCAAACGAGGTGGGCAAGGCCAATACGTTGGTGATGGCCGGGGCATCCCAGGCACCCGCAACAAAGGGGGTGAGGGATTTGCCGTTGGCGGTGGCGCTGACCACTACCAAGCGCGCGTGGTGCTGGCTGGCCAGAGCGGCCAAGGCAGTGCCGTAGGCGATGGGTTCGAATGCGGAGGCGTTGGTGAGGTGGAGCACGCGTTGGGCGCCGTAGGCGCCCAGGGCCGCGAGGTCCTCCGAAGCGGCGCCAAATACAACGGCAACAGCCTCGGTTCCCAGCGATTTAGCGCATTGGGCACCGTATTGAACCGCTTCAAAAGTGGACTTCTTGAACGTTCCGTTCCAAGTTTCTGCAAAAATGAGGACCATGGTGCTGGGATTAAATGACTTTAGCTTCTTCGTGGAGCAGGCGAACCAATTCACCCAAATTGTCTTTGTCGATCAAACGAACGGAAGTGCGGCCCACGGGCTTTTCAAACCGTTGCGACACCACCTGTGCTGCTACCGCACTGGGGGCAACCACCGCCAAGGGCTTGGTGCGCGCCGCCATGATGCCCCGCATGTTGGGAATGCGCAGCTCAGATTCTTCCACCAAGCCTTTTTTGCCGGCTACCACCAAAGGTAGGGATGCCGTGAGCTTCTCCTTGCCGCCGTCGATCTCGCGAAGGACGGTGGCGTTCGTGCCGGACAACTCCAAACCGATGCACGCGTTGGCAAAGGCAGCACCCATGCGGTGTGCCAGCAACCCGGGAACCGTTCCCCCGTTGTAGTCAATGGATTCAATGCCGCAAAGCACCAATTCGTAGGGATTGGCCTGAACGTATTCGGCAATCCACTGCGCCACCTGATTGCCGGATTCCGGACGCGCATCAATGCGCACGGCCTCGTCCGCACCAATGGCCAAAGCCTTGCGCAACGTAGGTTCCACGCTAGAGTCACCAACGATCAAGGCCGTTACTTGGGTAGCCAAACCGGCTTCCTTCATTTGCAGCGCCTTGGTCAGGCCAAATTCATCGTGCGGATTGATGACAAACTGAATGCCTTGTGCGTCCAATGCGGCACCGTCGGCCGTGAACTGGATTTTGGAGGTGGTATCCGGCACGTGGCTGATACAGACCAATATTTTCATGAGCTTCGGATTGAAATTTGAGCCTTTTTGATGGGCATGCGCCTGACATTCGCAAAAGTACGGCATGCTTGCCGTATTTTTGCCGACCTTATAGCAAGCGCAACACCATGAGAGTTATTCAATACCGCGAAGCGGTGGCTGAGGCCATGAGCGAAGAAATGCGCCGCGACGAGAACGTTTATTTGATGGGCGAAGAGGTGGCCGAGTACAACGGTGCGTACAAGGCCTCCAAAGGCATGCTGGACGAGTTTGGCCCCAAACGCGTGCTGGACACCCCCATCGCAGAGCTTGGTTTTGCCGGCATTGCCGTGGGTTCGGCGATGAACGGATTGCGTCCGATTGTGGAGTTCATGACCTGGAACTTTTCGTTGGTGGCCATCGACCAAATCATTTCCAACGCCGCCAAAATGCGTCAAATGAGCGGCGGTCAATTTACCATACCGATTGTCTTTCGCGGCCCAACCGCTTCAGCAGGCCAGTTGGGCGCTACCCACAGCCAAGCGTTTGAGAGTTGGTACGCCAATTGCCCCGGCTTGAAAGTGGTGGTCCCGTCTACTCCTTATGACCTCAAAGGTTTGCTCAAATCTGCTATTCGCGACGACGACCCCGTTTTGATCATGGAGTCCGAACAGATGTACGGAGACAAGGGCGAGGTTCCTGAAGAAGAATACTTGATCCCCATTGGGGTGGCAGACATCAAGCGCCCGGGAACGGACGTGACCATTGTTTCCTTTGGCAAAATCATCAAGGTGGCTTTAGCAGCTGCGGAGCAGTTGGCCGAAGAGGGCATTTCCTGCGAAGTCATTGACTTGCGCACGGTTCGCCCCATCGACTACGACACCGTTATTGAATCCGTCAAAAAGACCAACCGTTTGGTTTGCGTGGAAGAGGCTTGGCCCTTGGGCAGCATTTCCACCGAGATTGCATACATGGTTCAAAAGCGCGCGTTCGATTACTTGGACGCTCCGGTTCGCCGCTTGACCACCGCGGACACCCCTGCCGCCTACGCCCCTACCTTGATGGAAGCTTTCCTGCCTTCCGTGGATCAAGTGAAGACCGTTGTTCGGGAAGTCGCTTACCAAAACACATAATTCCTAAACACCAAATCCCCTGATTTTCATTTTATAGACTATGGAAAACATCACAACCCTAATTCCGCTGCTTGGCCTGGTAGGTTTGGCAGTCATGATTGTGAAGGCCCTGTGGGTCAACAAGCAAGACGCCGGAGACGCCAACATGGTGGAACTGGCCGGTTACATCGCCCGTGGGGCACAAGCCTTCTTGCGCGCTGAATGGCGCGTTTTGTCTGTATTTGTAGTTGTAGCAGCGGTGCTGTTGGGCTGGTCTGCGGAGATTGAATTGGAAGGAAGAGCAGAACACTCCGATTGGTTGATTGCCATCGCATTCATCATTGGGGCTGTATTTTCTGCCTTTGCGGGCTGGATTGGCATGACCATTGCCACCAAGGCCAACGTGCGCACCACGCAAGCCGCGCGCACTTCCTTGAAGAAGGCCTTGGAAGTTTCCTTCACGGGCGGTACGGTGATGGGCTTGGGCGTTGCCGGTTTGGCCATTCTGGGCATCGGAACGTTGTTCATTGTTTTCAACAACCTATACACGGACATGGCTCAAGCCCTAGAGGTTTTGGCCGGTTTCTCCCTGGGTGCTGAGTCCATTGCTTTATTCGCGCGTGTTGGCGGCGGTATTTACACCAAGGCGGCCGACGTAGGCGCTGACTTAGTGGGCAAGGTAGAAGCAGGCATCCCCGAGGACGACCCCCGCAACCCAGCGACCATTGCAGATAACGTTGGCGACAACGTGGGCGACGTAGCCGGTATGGGTGCTGATTTGTTCGGTTCGTACGTGGCCACCATGTTGGCCACTATGGTTTTAGGCCGCGAGCTCGTGTCCGACGCGGAGATTGCTCCCACCATTTTGTTGCCCATGGTCATTGGTGGATTGGGAATTTTGTTCTCGATTGTTGGAACGTTCTTCGTTCGCATCAAAGGCGAGGACAGCTCCGTCATGAACGCCCTGAATATGGGCAACTGGAGTTCCATGATTTTAACCGCTGTGGCATCGTACTTCATCATTGACTGGCTGCTGCCTGCGGAAATGATCTTTGAGCGCGGAGGTGTTGAATCCGTGATTACGTCGATAAACGTTTACTGGTCCGTCATCCTGGGCTTGGTGGTGGGTACCTTGATGAGCTTGGTTACCGAGTACTACACCTCCATGGGGCGCCGTCCGGTGGACAGCATTGTGCAGCAGTCCGGTACGGGCCACGGCACCAACGTCATTGGCGGTTTGGCCATCGGTATGGAATCCACCGTGCTGCCCATCATTATTTTGGCGGCCGGTATTTATGGTGCCTTCGAATTGGCCGGTTTGTACGGTGTTGCCATTGCCGCTACGGGCATGATGGCCACCACGGCCATGCAGTTGGCCATTGACGCTTTCGGCCCGATTGCGGACAACGCTGGCGGTATTGCGGAAATGAGCCACTTGCCTACAGAAGTGCGCGAGCGCACAGACAATTTGGATGCGGTGGGCAACACCACGGCAGCTACCGGCAAGGGTTTTGCCATTGCCTCTGCAGCCTTGACGGCCCTGGCTTTGTTTGCAGCCTACGTTGAATTGGCCGGCATCACCGGAATCGACATTTACAAGGCCAAGGTTTTGGCGATGTTGTTTGTGGGCGCCATGATTCCGTTCTTCTTCAGTTCTTTGGCCATCAGTGCGGTGGGCAAGGCAGCCATGGACATGGTGAAGGAGGTTCGCCGTCAGTTTCGCGAGATTCCAGGCATCATGGAAGGAACGGCGAAGCCAGAGTACGAAAAGTGCGTTGAAATTTCTACCAAGGCGTCCATTCGCCAGATGATTGCTCCCGGCGCTTTGGCGCTTTTGTCTCCAGTATTTGTAGGCTTTGCCTTCGGTCCGGAAGCATTGGGCGGTTTGTTGGCCGGCATCACCGTGAGCGGTGTGTTGATGGGCATGTTCCAATACAACGCCGGTGGCGCTTGGGACAACGCCAAAAAGAGTTTTGAAAAAGGAGTTGTTATTGACGGTCAAGCCTTCAAGAAAGGGTCTGAGCCGCACAAGGCAGCCGTTACCGGCGACACCGTGGGTGATCCCTTCAAGGATACGTCCGGTCCGTCCATGAACATCCTCATCAAGTTGACGTCCATCGTGGCGTTGGTCATTGCACCGTTCATCAACGAAGGCGCTGCGGGTCACGCAGGTGCTGAATCCTGCAACCACGCGGGTACTGAGATGCATGCCGGTGCTGCAGAAGGCAAATCCTGCTGCGCTTCCATGGGAGCTGCGGCGGACACCACCGTTGCCGCTGCAGGCGCGGAAAAGGCTTGCTGCGCAGACGGAAAGGCCGATAAAGGATCCGCTAAGGAGTCTTGCGACCACGGCGACCACGGTGCGGAGCACCACGGCGGCCACTGAGTTGGTGTAGCCAGCGACCGATTGAATTAAAAAGGCCCGGGGCATTCGCCCCGGGCCTTTTTAATTCCCCGTATTTTAATTTCCGCGCGCCCTTACTTGAGCACTTCCAAAAGCACAAAGGTTCCGGCAATAAGCAGGGTAGACCATACATTCAACCAAGCGCCTTTGCGCGCCATGTAGCCCACCGTCAGTCTTCCGGATGCAAAGACCACGGCGTTGGGCGGCGTGGCCATGGGGAGCATAAAGGCGCAGCTGGCACCGATGGTGAGCGGAACGGCCAAGGTTTCAAAAGGAATCCCCTGGGCTTTACTGAGCGCCAACACAATGGGCAGTAAGGCACTCACCAAGGCCATGTTGCTGAGGAATTCCGTGCTCCAAACGGCAATCGCCGTCACCAAGAAAATCCACGCCCAAATGGGCAAATGCCAGCTGTGCAGTGCGGTTAAGGCGTCCAGCCATCCGCTGGCCATCATGCCGGAAGCCAGGGCCATTCCGCCGCCAAAAAGCAGTAAGATTCCCCACTCAATGCGTTGCGCGTCCTCCCAAGTCAGCAGACGTTGACCGTGCCGGTCCGATCCAACAAAAAGGGTCAAGGCCCCCAGCAAACCAATGTGTTGGTCTTTGATGGCCCAGCCCAGCGGCGCAAAAAGGGGTTCCAGAAATTGCTGCCCCATCCACGCCAAAGCGACTGAACCAAAGATCAAGAGCATGCGTTTTTCGCCAGACGTCCAGGGTTCCGCATTGGGCCAAACAACCGAACGCAAATCCATTCGCGTAATTCCGGCGCGCAAGGTGAAATAGGCAGCTAACAGAAGCCCTAAGGACAGCGGAAAGGCCACAGCAGACCACTCCAAAAAGGAGGTGTCAACCCCCAAAACGGACGACCGAAATCCCGCATACACCAAGTTTGGCGGGGTTCCGATTAGGGTACCGATGCCGCCGATGTTGGCTCCCCAAGCCATACCCAGCAAAATACTGCGCTCCAAGGCAATGGAGTCTGAACCGTCGGGATCGCCCGGTAAATGGGCCACCAACGAAAGGGTTAGGGGGAGCATCATGACGGCCGTGGCGGTGTTGCTCATCCACAAACTCAGACCGTAGGTTGCGGCCATGACGCCGGCCAACACCCAATCCGTTCGCTTGCCAACGCGGCGCAAAATAGCCAGGGCCAACCGGCGGTGGAGTCCGTGTTTTTCAATGCCGCGTGCCAGAAAGAAACCGCCCATGAACAAGAAAATCAGCGGATTGCTGTAGGAAGAGGCCAGGGCAGCGTCGTCCAAAGTCCCGGTGACGCCAAAAACCACCAACGGCAGCAGGGCCGTGGCTGCTAAGGGAACAGCCTCCGTGAACCACCACAACAGCATCCACAGCACCAAACCAAAAACGGTATTTTGTTCCGGGGTAAAGGCAGCTTGTTGGGCCAGGATGAACAGCAGCGGCCCCAGCACGAGGGCTGCGGTTTGAAGGGTCCACCGCCTCGGCTGAAGTACGTTCATGGTGTGCTAAAATCGTTTAGAAAAGCCCGTTTAATTCGGCGTCCACACGGCTGACGATCTCGCCCAAATCTTCGGCGCTTTCGGGGAAGTGGTTGTGGTCCACGTCAATCACCAACAAACGCCCTTTGTCGTAGGTGGAAATCCACGCTTCGTAGCGCTCGTTCAAACGCTGCAAGTAGTCCAGACGGATGGAGGTTTCGTAGGATCGTCCACGTTTTTGGATTTGCCCCACCAGGGTCGGGACCGACGCGCGCAAATAAATCAACAAATCGGGTGCTTGGATGAAACCATCCATCAATTCAAACAGGGCAGAGTAGTTGTTGAAATCGCGGGAAGTCATCAGGCCCATGGCGTGCAAGTTGGGCGCAAAGATGAACGCATCTTCGTAAATGGTGCGGTCTTGAACCACGTTCCGGTTGTTCCGACGGATGTCCACCACCTGCCGAAAACGGCTGTTCAGGAAGTAGATCTGGAGGTTGAAGGACCAACGCTGCATTTCGGCATAGAAGTCGTCCAAATAGGGGTTTTCATCAACATCCTCAAAGTGTGCTTCCCAACCGTAGTGTCGGGACAACAACTCGGTCAGGGTAGTCTTCCCCGACCCAATATTTCCGGCTATGGCTATGTGCATGGACCAAAGATAGGGTTATTCTTGGAAGCGATTGCGGAGCTCCAGCAGCGATTCTAAGTGCGTCCGATCGTTCCACAGGCGAGGTACTTTGTTTTGGCCGCCCAGCTTGCCTTTTTCCCGCATCCATCGCTCAAACAAACCCTTGGGAGCAGCGTGTACGCGCGGGAGTCCTAAGATGAGGTCGTCGGTTCGCTTGGAATCGTAGTCTGAATTCAATTCGCGCAGGGTGCGGTCCAGGGTCTGAATGAAACCGTCCATAGACTGGGGTTCGCGGTGAAATTCCACCAGCCATTCGTGCCCGCCGTTGCCGGAAGTGCCGTGCCACGGTGCGGCCGTGTAGTCGCACAATTCCGCGTTGGATTCCGTGCAGGCAAGGGCCATGGCCTTCTCCGCGTTGTCCAAAATAACTTCCTCGCCAAACGCATTGATGTACAAACGGGTGCGTCCGGCAAATTCAATCCGGTAGGGGGCCGTAGAAACAAACCGAACCGTATCTCCCGGGAGGTAGCGCCACAAGCCGCTGGCCGTACTGATGACCACCGCGTAGGTTTCGCCAACCTCCACATCGCCCAATCCTACCGCAATGGAGTTGGTGCCGCGGTACGCACTCATGGGGATGAATTCAAAGTACACGCCGCGGTTGGTCAGCAACGCCATTCCGGGGACACCGGAGCGGTCCTGTACCGCGAAGTAGCCTTCCGTTGCGTTGTAACTTTCCATATAGTGCAGGCGACTTCCCGGAAAAAGCGCGTCAAAACTGTCCCGGTAGGGTGCCAAATTTATGGCGCCGTGCGCAAACAACTCCAAGTTGGGCCACAGTTCATGCAAATTTTCAACCCCTGCTTTTTCGCGCGCCCGGCGAAGTAAGACCAAGAGCCACGACGGCACGCCAAAAAGGGAGGTTATGTTCTCGTGCAGTGCTTGGTCTAACGTCCGCTCCATTTTGACGTCCCAATCCTCCAGTAAGGCCACTTCCAAGTTCGGACAGGAACGCCACTTAGCCCAAAAAGGCAAATTTTGGGTCAAAATAGCGGATAAGTCGCCGGTGCGTGCGGGGAACTCCGGGTGCGTTAGAACATGTCCGGCCAGCCGGAGTGATTTTCCCTCGAACAGCCGAGAATTTGGAACCCAGCGCTGGTACATCGCCAGTAAATCATGACCGGCCGCGTAGTGGTTGCGCACCAGGCTCTCGCGGGTGATGGGAATGAACTTACTGCGGGTACTGGTGGTTCCGCTGCTCTTCGCAAAGCAAGCTACGGATCCCGGCCAAAGCCGGTCTGGGGCACCGGTCATGGCGTCTTCAATGTAGGGCAACAGTTGGTCGTATTCTACCAAGGGAACCTCGTTCCGCCAGGCCTCTTGCGTTTGGATTTTGTCAAAACCGTTCAATGCTCCGTAAACGGACTGCGATCCGCGTGCCAAAAGCCATTGAAATTCAAGAGATTGGTGTTCTTCCGGATGCGCAAAAGCACGATCCAAAACGGGGTGCCGTCGGCTCAAATACCAAAACAGGGTGCGGTTGATGGACGGTAGGAACACGGGTTGCCGTACTTTTAGTACTTGCAAGGTACAAAACCCCATGAATTCACTTTTTCTCCTCAAAAAAATGCGCGCAGTGCGGGAAGATGGCCGCGCGCTGTACTATTTAGATGCCGGATCCATGCCGGTAGCGGTTCATTCCCTGGTTGGCAAGGAAATTACGTTGGAGGCCACTGGCAAACGCGTGTGCAACGGTTGCCAGAAGGAAGTGCAGGAGTTGTTCCGCATGGGCTACTGCCGGTCGTGTTTTTTCACGCATCCGGCCGCCGGCGCAAGCCTGGTTAGCCCGGAGAAGAGCACGGCGCATTTGGGCATTGAAGACCGGGATTTGGCCTACGAGCAAGCCCTGCAGCTCCAGCCCCACGTGGTGTACCTAGCCCATACGGGTGCAGTCAAAGTAGGCGTTACCCGCGCCCAGCAGCCAGAAACCCGGTGGCTGGACCAAGGGGCTACAGAGGCCATCGTTTTGGCCCAAACCACCAACCGGTACGAAGCTGGGCTGCTGGAAGTGCACTTGAAAAACTACTTTCCAGACAAAACCCAATGGCAATCCCTGGTCAAAGGAAGTTCCCCCGGCGGCGTGGACTGGAACGCAGAGCGCACCAAAGCACTGGAACATTTTCAACCGGAATGGATGGCTTGGGTTCAGGAAATGAACGGTCCTTGGCGGGTAGAGTACCCCGTAGTGCAGTACGCCACCAAACCCAGCTATTTGTCCCTGGAAAAGACCCCCGAGTTTACGGGCCGACTGTCCGGAATACGCGGACAGTATTTAATTTTCGAAGACAGCAGGGTGTTCAATGTGCGCGGTCACGAAGGACACGAGGTTCGCTTGCGCGTTCGTTCGTAACCACCTCCAGCTACGGACGTAGGGGATTATTCGGACGCCCAATCCAGCTCCTCGCCTTCGCTCAAATCAAAGCGCTTGCGGAACCACCAAGACGCCGCGTACATAAACGGGGTATCCAGTGCAGCCATGACCACCTTGAACAGCCAGCCGTCCAGGATGTACTGCAGAACCACCGACGGTTCCTCGCGGTCGTAGAAGATGATGCCCACCACCAAAACGGTGTCCACCAACTGGGAAATCATGGTGGATCCGTTGTTGCGCACCCACAAGTGCTTCCCTTTGGTGACCCATTTCCAAAAGTGAAAAAGGCGCACGTCCACCAACTGCGCCACCAAATAGGCCACCATGGAAGCCAGAATGATGCGGGTGCTGTTGGAGAAAACTTCGCCAAACGCAGCGTCGCCCATGGGCGAGCCGGCGATGGCCGGAAACAAACCCGCCAGATAGATGGACAAGAGAACAAACAAGAGCACCACAAAACCGGTGTACACCACGTAGTCCGTCTTTTTCTTGCCGTAAAACTCGCTCAAAATATCCGTCATCAAAAAGGTCAACGGGTAGGGCAGGATGCCTGCGGAGACCACAAACACCTTGAAGCCCAAGTCGATTTCAATGAATTTATTGGACAGTAAATTGCACACCACCAAGGCAGCCGTAAACAAGGCAGCCAAAACCAGGTAGGGTACCAACACCGCTTGGGTGGACTCCCGGGGTTTGCGGACGGATTTTAAGGTATTCATCCTGCTTCAACAACTTTTTAGCCAACAGGTTCGCTGCGGGCTGCATCAAGTAAAGCGAAAAAACCCATTTGCCCTGATTTACAGAGGCCCTACTTCGGTCATGCGCATTTGTACGCCCTTCATGCGCTCCAGGCGTTGCCATTCGGCAGCCACTTCTGCCAAGGGGCCCCACTGTGCTTTTTGCCGCAGGGAGGCGCTGCCCTTGGAAAACTCCGCCAACAAAGCGTCAAACGCGTTTTGTTCTTGTGGGTAGGTTGAAATTCGCGGTGTTCCTTTCAGATTGGCCTTTTTCTGGGCATAAGCCAAGGCTTCCATGAGGCCACCGTGTGCGTCCACCAAGCCCAACCGAAGCGCGTCCGTTCCAGACCACACGCGGCCCTGCGCCATGCTGTCCACGGCACTGGAATCCAAGCTGCGTCCGTTGCTCACCACCTGCAAAAAACGCCCGTAGGTTTGGTCCACATTCGCTTGCACCAAGAGTCGTTCGCTGTCCGTGAGGGTGCGGTCCAACTGCCCAAAGTTTGAATATGCGTGGGTCCCAACGCTCTCAAACCGGATGCCCACTTTG
>Ga0102875_1000458_pt1 | contig 15526 bp, 9 predicted proteins | sample Colrivmet1547B02_FD_78185 | JGI IMG/M metagenome (GOLD analysis project Ga0102875, IMG submission 78185) | Estuarine microbial communities from the Columbia River estuary - metaG 1547B-02 | ecosystem: Environmental > Aquatic > Marine > Intertidal zone > Estuary | place: USA: Columbia River... | reverse complement strand
CATAGATACATTTGAATTGCTATTCACTACAACCGCTTCCACGGGATGGCGTCCACTGATATCATATACCACACCACTAATGGTAGTATATTGGGCATTCATTGTTGTTGTAAAAACAATACAAAACAAAACAGTAAAAATTTTGGGAAAATTCATTTCAGCTGCAAAATTAGGCAAGGATTCGTAATAAAACCTTTTATAAGAATTAAATTAACAGGTTTTTACCCTTTTACCAAAAAAAACTAATCAAGCCAAGGATGACAACGCTCAACACCAACCAGTGCGTAGCAATTTTTTTGGAATATAATAAATAAGTACAGCCCACTAAGATAATACTGTTAATGGTCACGGTTTGCCATGTAATAATTTTCATGGACTGTAATAAATCTTTTGATAAATAAAAACTGGCACCCAGCATAATACCCACTACCGCCGCATGAATGCCTTCCAATGATCGAAGTACAATTACATATTTTTGTAAATTTTGCCACAAAGGCAGGGCAAATAAAACAATAAAAAAGCTGGGTAAAAAAACACCTAGCGCTGCCGTGATGGCACCCACAATTTGCCAAAATAGACTCTTATCATTTACCGCAATGGCGCCCATATAACTAGCCACAGACCAAACAGGACCCGGCACGGCTCTTACAATGCCGGCGCCTGTAAAAAAAGCGTCACTTGAAATTTTAATCACATCCCTTTTGCTTTTGACCATCCGCTCCGAGGAAGGCCTTGTAACATACTGCTCGTACATGAGTGGGATTAATACATCGCCACCTCCAAAAACAAAAGTACCAAATCGATAATTGGTTTCAAATACATTAAATATTTTTTGATGGCTCCAATTATTTCTAGTTGCTTTTTCCGATAAAAAACCAGCAACTAAAAAAAGAAATAAAAATACGAAAAGGGCCCTTGTTTTAATTTTTACCTGGGGAGCAGAAACGGTGGGAATTCTTTTTTTACTAAAATTGGTGGCAACACCTGCAAGGATAATGATCAACGGAATTGTCCAAGGAGATGTAAATCCAAAAAGTACTACAACAGAAGCACCTATAAATATCCATCGAGTAATGGCATTGTTTACTGCTTTTTTAAATAGTAAAAAAGTGGCACTCAAAATAAAAGCAATAGACATCGGTTTTAAATAAGTCAATATCGAAAACCCTGCAGAAAAATTTTGACGATCATACAAAATAGCAATGGCAGTCATCAATGCACATGCAGGAAAGGCCCAAACCAATAAAGTAAGAAAAGCCAAAAGATACCCTCCTTTTTTGAAGCCAATTAATACAATATTTTGAGTAGAGGAAGCACCTGGTAATAATTGACAAAGCGCATTATATTCCAAAAGCGTTTCGTCTGTTAAGTCTTTGCGTTTTTGAACAAATCTAGATTGTAGCAAACCAAGATTGGCTTGTGGTCCTCCAAATGAAGTGATACTGTGCAATAGCACATCAGTTAAAAATGATATGTATCCTTTAATGTTCATTTTGCTATAAGTAAGCTAAAATTAAAATAATTTAACCATTATTCCCCGACTATCCAATTTAGACTTGATTCGCTGAATTTTTTTATAACTTTACATACTTAAATCATTCGTTTATGCGTAATTATTTTGTTTTAGCTGCATTCTTTTTACTAGCTGGCTGCTCCAAGAGCAATTACGCAAAATACGCGCCTATATATGAAAAAGAGTCTTTAAGTAATATACCCGACTTTAGCAACCTAGCTTATTGGGCAGCCCATCCGAATAAAAAAAATCCCTCAGATAGTATCCCAAAACGTTTTCAAAAGCAGGCATACAATGCGAAAGATGTGGATGTATTTTTTGTTTATCCAACCAGTTATCTAGATAAGGAGATGCCCTATGGCTGGTCTGCTTCTTTACAAGACGTAAAAACTAATATTAATACCGATTACTCTTCTATCTTGTATCAAGCAAGTGTATTTAATGAAGTGGGTAAAATTTATGCGCCAAGATATAGACAAGCAAATATCAAGTCCTACACCCCGGATAACCGAGAGGATACATTAAAGGCCTTAGCTGCTTTTGAATTCGCTTACCAGGATGTAAAAACTGCTTTTGAATTTTATTTGGCACATTACAATAATGGTCGCCCCATTATTATTGCATCACATAGTCAGGGTTCATCTCATTCCATTAGAATATTAAAAGAATTTTTTGATGGCAAACCACTTAGTAAGCAATTGGTTGCAGCCTATGTAGTTGGAATGGCAATAGATCCAGCCACATATACTTCCTTAAAAGCATGTGATCAGCCCAATGAAACAGGATGCGTTTGCGCTTGGAGAACCTTTATGGAAGGATACCAAGCACCTTTTGTTGATAAAGAAAAATTTAAATCTATTGTTACCAATCCGCTTTCCTGGAACAGTGAAAATACCAGTATTGACAGGGCTTCCAACGAAGGTTCTATTTTATATAATTTCAATAAAATTATTCCCAATGTTGCAGGTGCAATTAATCATGACGGTGTTTTGTGGACACCCAAGCCACATTTTTTTGGAAACTTTTTAATCAAAACAAAAGACTATCATATCGCTGATTATAATTTATACTATACAAGTATAAGAAAGAATGCTGCTTTAAGAGTAAGCACTTATTTTGATAAAATAAAGACGAGTTCGGCTCATTAATTGGAGCAGTTAGTTGCCGACGACACTTAAAAATTTAATACGCATAATTTTTAATTGCTCCCAGGTATATTCATTTTCACTTAATTCCTGTTGTGCAATTTGCAAGGAAGAAGTTTCGCAATTTTTGAAATATTCAAGTATGTCTTCCTGATCATATTCGTCTAACCATTCATCAATGGCATAATCTAAATTTAATTTAGTGCCGCTTGCTGCAATGGTTTCCATTTCCTCTAATAATTCATCTAACTTTAGCCCTTTATTTTTTGCAATGGTTTCAATTGGTATTTTTTTGTCAACGTTTTGTATAATATAAATTTTGTTACTGGATTTATTGGCTACCGACTTCATCACAAAGTCATCCGGCTTTTCAATATTATTTTCCGTAACATATTTATCAATTAATTCTATAAAAGGAGTACCGTATTTTATAGCCTTTCCTTTACCTACGCCCTGACATCTTTCCAACTCTTCTAAAGTAGTAGGATACAATATGGCCATATCATGCAAGGAAGTCTCTAAGAAGATAACAAATGGAGGCAACTTTCTTTTCTTAGCTTCTGCCTGACGTATTTCCATAAGCATTTCAAACAAGGGCTCATCGGTCGTCGCATTGGAAGCCGTTCCCCCTTCCGACTCATCATCATCGACATTGGCATCGTCAAACACCTCGTTTAAAACAATTTTAAAACTACTTGGTTTTTTGATAAACTTCTCCCCCTTAGTTGTCAATTTCAAAAGCCCGTATTCCTCAATATCTTTCTGAATTAATTGTTCCAACATGGCTTGTCTTACTAAGCTATTCCAAAACAACGCATCCTGTTCTTTTCCAATTCCAAAAACGGATAATTTCTCATGACGATATAAACCAATTTGTGGCGTATACTCCCCCATTAATATTTGGACTACATAATCGGCAACAAATCTTTCATCTAATGCTTTAATTACTTGTAATAATGAAACCAACTCTGTTTTCGATTCAATATTTTCTTTAGGATGTAAACAGTTGTCACAATTACCACAATCTTTTTCCTCCCAATCCTCGCCAAAATAATGCAATAAACTTCTTCTACGACAAACTCCACTTTCCGCAAAGGCAACCGTCTCGTTAATTAATTGCGCACCCACTTCTCTTTCACTCAATGGCTTGTCTCTTAAAAAATGTTCCAATTTACTAACGTCAGCATGGGAATAATATAAAATACAATTTCCTTCTAATCCATCTCGTCCTGCACGCCCTGTTTCTTGATAATAGTTTTCAATGGATTTAGGGATATTATAATGGATTACAAAACGAATGTCTGGTTTGTCAATACCCATGCCAAATGCAATGGTGGCAACTATTACCTGCGCATCCTCATTTAAAAATTGATCCTGACGATCGGCTCTTAATTTTTGATCAAGCCCTGCATGATAAGCAACGGCTTTTATTTTATTAGCAACTAAAACTTCCGCCAACTCTTCGGTGGTTTTTCTATTTAAAGTATAAATGATGCCACTCTTGCCTTTGTGTCCCGTAATATACTTTACGATACTTTTAACCGTCAACTCTTTTTTTAGTTTAGGCTGTACCTCATAATATAAATTGGCACGATTAAAAGAAGATATTAAAATCTCCGCATCACGAAGTGACAAGTTTTTTACAATATCAGATTGTACTTTAGGGGTAGCCGTAGCTGTTAATGCAATAATGGGAACCTGATTATTAATTTCTTCCATCATTTCTTTTAGCCTTCTGTATTCAGGTCTAAAATCATGTCCCCATTCTGAAATACAATGGGCTTCATCTACTGCAAAAAACGAAATATTTAAGTCGCTAAAAAAATCTAGATTTTCTTGCTTAGTTAAAGTTTCAGGGGCGACATATAATAACTTGGTTTTACCAGATAACAAATCGGACTTTACTTCTTTGATTTGTGCTTTATTCAAAGAGGAATTTAAGAAATGGGCTACATCATCTTTTTCACTATACCCTCTCACTAAGTCAACCTGATTTTTCATGAGGGCAATTAAAGGAGATACCACAATGGCGCAACCGGGTAGCATTAAAGCGGGCAATTGATAGCATAAACTCTTTCCACCCCCAGTTGGCATAATGACAAAAGTATCCCTGCCACTTAATAAAGACATAATGGCCTTTTCCTGTGTACCCTTAAATGCTTTAAACCCAAAATGCATTTCCAATGCCTTTAAAACCTCTTTTTTATCAAAAGAGTTGTTCATGGCAGTGGCAGGAGTGGCTTTGGGAGTGGCTTTTTTCGCTTTTGGCATCTATAAATATCTTAAAATCAACAGTTTCTCTATAATTGGTACTAATAAGTTAACGAAAATAACTAAAGAAGTGTTCAATCCCCACTCCTATTTTTGAAAAAGCTTTTTTTTAAGGTTTTCTTAGAAATAGGGCTTCTAAGAGTATGAAGCGTTAACTTTGTTACTCGTTAATACGCATATGACAAATAGCATCCAGTCCATCGCTAATAGAACGTTACAAATTGAGATAGAAGCTATCAATGGACTATCAAATTTTATTGACCAGTCCTTTGAAGAAGCAGTCAACGCCATTCATCATTCAAAGGGCCGTTTTATTGTAAGCGGAATTGGCAAAACTGCCATCATTGCTCAGAAAATAGTGGCTACCTGCAACTCTACCGGAACCCCTTCTATATTTTTACATGCCGCAGAATCCATTCATGGAGATTCTGGTACGATTACCCCAAACGATATTGTCTTAATTATTAGTAAGAGTGGAGAAAGCCCAGAAATTAAAAATTTAGTGCAGTTGGTAAACCAATTTGGGAATCCTTTAATTGGCATGGTGGGTAATATCGACAGCTATTTGGCAAAACATTCTAAATGGGTTTTAAATACCACGGTCTCAAAAGAAGCCTGTGCAAATAATTTAGCACCAACTTCTTCAACTACTGCACAAATGGTGATGGGGGATTTAATTGCTGTTTGTTTAATGGAGCTTAATAATTTCAAGGCAATTGATTTTGCTAAATTTCACCCAGGTGGTAATTTAGGAAAGCGTTTAACTTTAACTGTTGGACAAATGGCCAATCATAATCCTAAGCCTAGTGTAATGGGTTCAACAAGTTTAAAAGAAGTAATTCATACCATTTCAAAAAACAGATTGGGCGCCACTGCGGTAGTGAATGACCAAAATAAAGTGGAAGGTATTATTACCGACGGAGATATTAGAAGAATGTTAGAACAACATACAAGTATACAAGATTTAAAAGCATTAGACATTTATCATAAAGCACCTATTACCATTGATCCCAATGAATTAGCTGTAAATGCACTAGCATTGATGGAACAAAAAGACATTAGCCAAATTATTGTAGCAGAAGAATCAAATTATGTTGGTATGATTCATATGCACGATTTAATGAGGGAGGGCATTTTATAATTAAACGAATAAAAGGGATGAATAATAAACATCATTATGTAGCTATAATGGCGGGTGGAATAGGAAGTAGATTTTGGCCAATGAGCAGGACTACTTATCCAAAACAATTTTTAGACGTTTTGAACACGGGTAAAACATTAATCCAGTGGACGTTTGAACGATATGTAAAATTTATTCCCGTTGAAAATATTTTCATTGTCACATCGGAAGAATATGTTGCCATTGTAAAAGAGCAGTTACCAAACCTGCCTATTGAAAATATTTTGGCAGAGCCAAGTCGTAAAAATACAGCACCCTGCATTGCTTATATTTCTTTTAAATTAGCACAAAAGGATCCGGAAGCAACATTTATTGTGGCACCAAGTGATCACTTAATTTTAGAAGAAGATAATTTTCAAAAAATAGTTGAAAACGCATTGGATTTTGTTTCCAACATAAAAGCATTGGTTACCTTAGGAATTAAACCTAGCAACCCAAATACGGGTTATGGCTATATTCAATACGAAGGATTAGAAGTTGCTAAAGGCGTTTTTAAAGTAAAGACCTTTACAGAAAAGCCAAACTTAGAAATTGCGCAATCCTTTTTAGACAGCGGCGACTTTTTATGGAACGCAGGTATTTTTGCTTGGAAGGTAAGTAGTATTTTAGCTGCCTTTGAAAAATTGCAACCTGAGATGTTTGAATTATTTGATCAAGAAAAAGAACATTTCAATACAGAAAACGAAAGACAGTCTATCTTAAAAATATATCCTCAATGCACTAATATCTCTATTGATATTGCCATTATGGAAAAGGCGAGTAATGTTTATGTATTGCCTTCTTCCTTTGGATGGAGCGATTTGGGTACATGGAATAGTGCGTATGAAAATATGGAGAAAGATTACTTTGGCAATGCAGTGGCCTCAGACAATGTGGTGGTGATTGATGCGACCAAGTGTATGATAAAAGCGCCCAAAGATAAATTGGTCGTGGTGCAAGGATTAGATGACTTTATCGTAGTAGATACCAAGGATGTTTTATTAATATGCAGCAAGAAACAAGAACAATCTATTAAAGAATATGTTGCCGAAGTAAAAAGGAATAAGGGAGATAAATACATTTAATTAATGTATAATTCGTAACTTAGATTACACCGATTGTTTCACCTTTAAGATTCCCCTATGGCAACCATTATTACCGGCACGGGTAGTTACATACCTAATATCATAAAGACCAATAAGGATTTTATAGAAAATACCTTTTATGGTGAAAATGGGGAATTGATTGCTACTCCTAATGAAGAGATTGTAGAAAAATTCAAAGATATTACGGGAATTTACGAAAGAAGGTATGCAGGACAAGACATGAACACCTCCGAAATGGCTACAGAAGCTTCCAAGTTAGCCATACAAGATGCAGGCATTGATCCTGAAACCATTGATCAAATTATTGTTGCCCATAATTTCGGAAACGTTTTGCCGGGTACGATTCAAACCGATACCATTCCGGCCATTGCTTCTCGTGTAAAAAATCAATTAGGCATTCGCAACCCAAATTGCGTAGCCTACGATATTTTATTTGGATGTCCTGGATGGATCCAAGGGGTGATTCAAGCCGATGCATTTATAAAATCAGGGATGGCCAAGCGCTGTTTAGTCGTTGGCGCAGAAACATTAAGCAGAGTGGTGGACCCACACGACAGGGACAGTATGATTTTTAGTGACGGTGCTGGAGCTTGTATTGTGGAAGGTGACACGCATTCGGAGCGTGGTATTTTAGCCGCCAGTGTTCAAAGCCATTGCAACGAAGAGGCCTACTTTTTATACCTAGGCAAGTCTTACCATCCAGAAGGAGAAGAAGAAACAAGGTACATTAAAATGAAGGGGCGAAAAGTATATGAATATGCTATTAAGAATGTTCCCATTGCCATGAAAGAATGTATTGAAAAAGCGGGCGTGGATATCAAGGACATAAAGAAATTTTTCTTGCACCAAGCGAATGAAAAAATGGACGAAGGTTTTATAAAGGCCTTATATAAATTATACGGTACCAGAGAAGTGCCAGAAAATATAATGCCTATGAGCATTCATGATTTAGGTAATAGTTCCGTTGCGACCATTCCCACCTTATACGATATGGTAAAGCATGGAAAATATCCCGAACACCAATTACATAAAGGCGATATTGTCATTTTTGCATCGGTAGGAGCAGGTATGAACATTAATGCAATTTGTTACAGAGTATAAGGATTAGTATGCGCGCACATTATTTCCCTCTACATAATTCGCAAAGGCTTTATTACAAACCTTATTTCCACCAGGTGTTGGATAATTGCCTGTAAAGTACCAATCGCCGGTATTGGTTGGACAACACTCATGTAAATCCTCAATGGTTTGATAAATTACTTCCACTGGAATATTTATATTGCTTGGTGTTATTAATTGTGCAATTTTATCAGAAATTTCTTCGGGTGTAAACGGTTTATACAATTGTCTTACCGCATTTTCGGTATGTAAAGTGCCGCTAGCTTCAAGTGCTTTAATTTTCTGATAGGTATCGTCAATTACATTGTTCATGCCTCTTTCGTCAAGCAATGCAATAGCTGCTTTAAAAGCAATGAAATCACCCATCTTGCTCATATCAATACCATAACAGTCTGGGTATCTAATTTGAGGTGCCGAAGAAACGACAATAATTTTTTTAGGAGAAAGGCGTGACAACATTCTTATAATACTTTCTCTTAAAGTAGTGCCTCTAACAATGCTATCATCAATTACCACTAAGGTATCCTGGTCTTTCTTAACCGTACCGTAGGTAATATCATAAACGTGTTGTACCATTTCGTTACGATTGGCATCCTGGGTAATAAAGGTTCTCAGCTTCACATCCTTTATTGCAATTTTTTCTTGACGAATTTTACGATTCACCATTTCTTCTAAACGCTCAGGATCCACCTCCTTGCCCCAGCTTAAAATACGCTCCACTTTAATTTTATTCAAGTATTGCTCCATTCCTTTGATAAGTCCATAAAAAGCTACTTCGGCCGTATTGGGGATATAAGAGAAGATGGTATTTTTTAAATCTTTTTCAATTCGATCTAATACAATTTTACTTAAATGATTTCCTAAAGCAATCCGTTCTCTATAAATTTTTTCATCACTACCTCTTGAAAAATAAATGCGCTCAAAGGAGCAGGCTCTTCTTTCCTTAGGTTCAATAATTTGTTCAATTGTATAATCTCCATTGTCATTCACTATTAATGCATTTCCCGGCATTAACTCTAATACTTCATTTTCGCCAACATTAAATGTAGTTCTAATGGCAGCACGCTCGCTTGCAGCAACAATCACTTCATCGTCAATATAATAATAGGCTGGACGAATTCCGTTGGCGTCACGCATAATAAAACTATACCCATTTCCAATTAAACCTCCAATGGTAAATCCACCATCAAATAATGGAGCGGCTTGCTTTAATATATTTACAATATTAGGCGCATTGGGATTTATTGCTTCTTCTTTTACTAAGAAATGATGAATCACTTCCATCATGGCCGCTAAGTCGCTCTGCTTTTCAAACGGACCTGGATCAAATCCTATGTGTTGAAATAATTCGTCTGTATTAACAAGGTTAAAATTGCCGGCCAAAGCGATATTTTTTCCAGGTACTAAATCCCTTTTGATAAAGGGGTGGCAAAATTCAACATCATTTTTGCCCTGGGTTCCATAACGTAAATGACCCAATAAAATCTCGCCCATAAAAGGCAGGTGGCCTTTCATTAATCCTGGATGTTTCGCAATGTCTGGTTGAAATTTCTCTAACTCCTGTACTTCTAGCCCAATTTTGTAAAATAAGTCGGCAATAGGTTGAGCCGCATTGCTTCTTTGGCGATATAAATAAGGATTTCCGGCTTCAATATTTAATTTTAAGGTAGCTAACCCAGCTCCATCCTGACCCCGGTTATGCTGTTTTTCCATCAGGAGGTATAACTTATTAAGACCATAAGTTACCGATCCTCTTTTTTGTAAATAATACGAAAAAGGTTTTCTAAGTCGAATATAGGCAAGGCCACATTCGTGTTTGATTTCGTCGCTCATGATGGTGTTTAAGGAGCCACGAATTTACAATAGTTCCTCAATCTTAACTAGCAACCAGCCGAAAAAAAAATAAATTAATAGGTTTTTTGCTTAATAAGCGTGTTTGACACCTTGGTCCACTCTTTAATCTCGGAACAAGACTGGTAATCTTCGTCAATATTTACGTAATAGTTAGTGATATGCTCATTAAACCAAGCTTCTAGCATTCTAGCTTTTTTAACCTCCAAAGCGCGCGCGGCAATGCGATTATAGTCTTCTTTTAAGTTTTCCTTATGCGGTTCGGTACGGTCTCTAAAATAAACTAGGCGAACCGTTTTTCTTCCTCTATCATCTACATATACCTGTGGAACAGAAACATCACCTGGTTTCATTGATTTAAGCAAGACCACCATGTCCTTATCTGGTAACATATCATAATTCACATAAGTAGACCCGTCTCTACCCGACACGGCACCACCAGTGAACTTACTACCTTCGTCGTCACTGTGTTTATTCACTGCTTCTCCAAAACTATACTTATTGGCAACAATATCTTTTCTAATGCTATCTAAAAAAGTTTTAGTCTCATTAATTTCATCAGCAGCAATAGGTGGTATTCTTAAAATATGCTTCACCACCGCATCGTCCCCTGTTCTTGAAATTAATTGTATTAAATGATACCCAAACTTAGATTTAATAGGTGCAGATATTTGTCCTTCTTTTAAACGGAATGAACCTGCCATAAAAGCGGGATCAAAATTTCTCTCGTTTCTATTTAAACTAAATTGTCCAAGATTTTCTTTTGAACTTGGATCCTCAGAATATAATTTAACCAACTGATCAAATTTGTTAATGCCTGCCTCAATTTGACGACGATAATCCATTAATTGCTGAATCACATATTCCTCAATATCGCGATTGGCTTTGGGATGCATTACCAATTCTAACACCTGCACTTCACTTTCATACAAAGGCAAACTGTCTATTGGAATTTGATTATAAAAAGCGCGCACTTCCGTTGGCGTTATTTTTACTTTGTCAACAATTTTTTGTTGCATTTCATCTGCTAGCTTTTGCTCTTTAATTAAAATCTTAAAATCATCTTTTAACTGAAATATGCTTCTGCCTGCTACTTCTTCTAGTACTTCTTTTGAGCCAAATTGTTGTAAGAATTGTCTAATCCGACTATCAATTGCATTTTGAATTTCATCCTCTGTTACAATAATAGAATCTTTTTCGGCTTGCAACACCAAGGCCTTACGAATTAATTGTCCTTCCATAATTTGACAAACCGATGGTATCGTTACACCTTCCTGTCCCTGAGCTTGTCTTTTATAATCGGCAATAGAATTGTCAATGTCAGATCTTAAAATAAATTTATCTCCAACGGTAGCAACAATTTTATCAGCCAACACTTTTTTTACCTGTGCTTTTGCCGTAACCGACAACAATACTAGCGAAAAAACAATACTAACAATTTTCATCAAAATAGAATTAATAGGGTAAAGATCTGATAGCTGGGCCATTGTGCCAACTATCAAATCTTAAATGTTTTATAAAGTACGTTTAACTTCTTCTTCTTCAAATGCTTCTACAATGTCGCCTGGTTTTAAATCAATAAAGTTTTTAATGGTTAAACCACACTCCATATTGGAAACAACATCTTTTACGTCGTCCTTAAAGCGCTTCAAGCTACCTAATTCAGCGGCCTGACCTTCGCCTTTTGGATATTCAACGATACCATCGCGAATGATACGTATTTTAGAGTTTCTGCTTAATTTTCCATCTAATACGAAACAACCTGCAACAGTTGCTTTATCAAATTTGTATACCTCACGTACTTCCACGTTGGCAACAATTTTTTCTTGAATTTTTGGTTCCAACATACCTTCCATCGCGCTCTTGATTTCATCAATCGCGTTATAGATAATAGAGTACATTTTAATTTCAACGCCTTCTGTTTCTGCTAACTTATTTGCTTGCATACTTGGACGAACGTTAAATCCAATGATAATCGCATCCGATGCAGCCGATAACAATACATCTGATTCAGAAATTTGACCTACTCCTTTTAATACTACTCTAATTGCAATTTCTTCGGTAGATAATTTTTGTAAAGAGTCACTCAAGGCTTCCACAGAACCATCCACATCACCTTTAATAATGATGTTTAATTCTTTAAAGTTTCCTAAAGCCAAACGACGACCAATCTCGTCTAATGTAATATGTTTTCTAGTCCTTAAACCTTGCTCTCTTAATAATTGAGCACGTTTAGTAGCTAATTCTTTTGCTTCTGCTTCGTCATCGAATACTTTGAATTTTTCACCTGCTTGTGGTGCACCGTTCAAACCTAATATTACTACTGGCGTTGAAGGAGGCGCTACTTCAATACGTTGATTACGCTCATTGAACATGGCTTTTACACGACCATAAAATTGGCCAGATAAGATTAAATCACCTTGGCGTAAGGTTCCGTTTTGCACTAGTATAGTTGCAACATATCCTCGGCCTTTGTCCAATGAGGCTTCAATAACACTTCCCGTCGCTTCTCTATTTGGATTTGCTTTTAAATCTAAAATTTCAGATTCTAATAACACTTTCTCTAATAAAGCATCCACATTTAAACCTTGCTTAGCAGATAACTCTTGGTTTTGGAATTTACCGCCCCAAGCTTCTACTAAAATATTCATTTGAGATAATTGCTCGTATATTTTTTGTGGTTGTGCCCCGTCTTTATCAATTTTATTGACCGCAAAAATCATTGGCACATTCGCTGCTTGCGAGTGACTAATTGCTTCCTTGGTTTGTGGCATCACTGCGTCATCCGCAGCTACTACAATAATTGAAATATCGGTAATTTTAGCACCACGCGCGCGCATCGCTGTAAAGGCTTCGTGACCCGGTGTATCCAAGAAGGTAATGGCCTTGCCATTCGGCAAAGTCACCTCGTAGGCGCCAATATGCTGAGTGATACCACCGGCCTCCCCAGCAACCACATTTGCATTACGGATATAATCTAGTAAAGATGTTTTACCATGATCCACGTGACCCATGATGGTAACAATTGGAGGACGCTCCACCAAGTTGGCTAAATCGTCTGCTTCTTCTTGCTCATCCATTTCTTCTGCTTCTTCCAATCCCACAAATTCTACTTCAAATCCAAATTCAGATGATACTAATTCAATTACTTCCGCATCCAAACGTTGGTTGATAGAAACCATGATGCCCAAGTTCATACACTTGCTAATAATATCCGCAAAGCTTACATCCATTAAACTTGACAACTCACTTACTGTTACAAATTCAGTTACCTGTAATTTGTTGTCTTCTCTTGGTTCGTTGTTTTCATTCTCAGCAGCTTCTTCTCTTCTTTGACGACGATATTTGGATTTCATGCTCTTACCTCTACCACCTTGGCCAGATAATTTAGCCTGTGTTTCCTTAATCTTATCTTGAATTGATTTTTTATCGATTTCTTTTTGTTCCGCTGTTTGAGGTACATTTCTACGTGCACCGCCGCCTGCTTGTCCAGGACGATTGTTATTTGGACGATTGCCTTGATAGCCACCACCACCCTGTGGACGATTGCCCTGATAACCACCACCTTGTGGACGGTTGCCCTGATAACCACCACCACCTTGACCTTGAACCGCGCCGCCACCTTGTTGGCCACCGCCTTGAGGACGATTCCCTTGTCCTTGAACAGGAATACGTTTACGTGTTCTTTTTTCTTCCTGACTTAATGGTTTTGGTCTTGTTTCACTATTAATTGGTAAATCAATTTTACCTAAAACTTTAGGACCCGTTAATTTATCGGCTTGAATATTCGTAATTTCTCCGTGCACATTTTCTGGTGAGATAGAATGATCCGTTGGAGGTGCTGGTTCAGATTTTTTAACAGTCGTTTTCTTGGCGCCAGCTTTTGCTTTTCCACTTGCATCCGCCGCTTTTGTAGCTGCTTCAGCTTCAGCTAGTTTATCCGCTTCCTCCGTCGTTTTCTTGGTAGGCTTTTTGGGTCTAGTAGAAGAGTCTATTGTTGAAAGATCAATTTTATTAATCACTTTTGGTGATTCCACTTCCGGTGCATCTACTTTTAAAGTAGCCCCTTTTGCTTTTTCAACCTTAACAGCTGCTTTTGGCGCTTCTTCGGCAAAGCCATCTGCTTTTTTAATACTTGCTTTTGGCGCTTCAGTTTTCTTTACTTCTGTATCCGCTGCTTTTACTTTTACGCCTGCAACTGGTACTTCCTCCGCTTTCTTTGCTTTATCCGTGCTTGCATTCTTTGGCAACTCAACGTGATCCGCTTTATCCCTAGCAACTTTATCGCTTTGGAACTCAGCCTGCAAAGCATAGTACTGTGCTTCCGTTAATTTAGCTGTTGGCTTAAGGTCGTCCTTAGGAAAACCTTTTTTAGCTAAGAAATCAACGATGGTATCTTGACCCACATTGAATTCTTTAGCAGCTGCTAACAGTCTTGGTAGTTTCAATTCTGACATTCTATTGTTTTTTGTCCTACTTCATTATGATTAATTCATAGGACGTTTCACCTAATACAAATATACTTTTAAAAAGCCTATTCCCCTTTATCAAACTCTTCTTGTAAGATACGACGCACGTCGGCAATCGTTTCTTTTTCCAAGTCTGTTCTTCTTTCTAATTCATCCGCGCTTAATTTCAATACGCTTCTTCCCGTATCACAACCTACACGCTTAAATTCGTCGATAATCCATGGCTCAATTTCGTCTGTAAACTCGTCCATGTCAATATCAAACTCTTCTAATACTTCTTCATCCTCGCGGTATACATCTAATTCGAATCCTGTTAATTCAGAAGCCAATTTAATATTCACTCCACGACGACCAATTGCTAAAGAAACCTGATCTGCTTGCAAGTATACTTCTGCACGTTTACGATCATTGTCAATATTCATGAAGCTAATTTTTGCTGGCGTCAATGAACGTTGAATTAATAATTGCGTATTCGTAGTAAAGTTGATTACATCAATATTTTCGTTTTTCAATTCACGAACTATTCCGTGAATACGAGAACCCTTCATACCTACACAAGCGCCTACTGGATCGATACGATCATCGAAAGACTCAACAGCTACTTTAGCACGCTCACCTGGCTCACGAACAATTTTCTTAATGGTAATTAAGCCATCAAAAATTTCTGGTACTTCAATTTCTAATAACTTAGATAAGAATAATGGACTCGTTCTAGATAAGATAATTACAGGTGAATTATTTTTCATATCCACACGTGCAATGACAGCTCTAATAGTTTCTCCTTTCTTGAAAAAGTCTTGAGGAATTTGTTCTGTCTTAGGAAGAATTAATTCATTTCCTTCTTCGTCTAATAACAATACTTCTTTTTTCCAAACCTGATAAATTTCAGCGTT
>Ga0102875_1000455_pt1 | contig 15555 bp, 26 predicted proteins | sample Colrivmet1547B02_FD_78185 | JGI IMG/M metagenome (GOLD analysis project Ga0102875, IMG submission 78185) | Estuarine microbial communities from the Columbia River estuary - metaG 1547B-02 | ecosystem: Environmental > Aquatic > Marine > Intertidal zone > Estuary | place: USA: Columbia River... | reverse complement strand
CCAACAACAAAAATCGGGTAAAGGTTCATGTAATAAACCGGGAGGCAAGAAACCAAAACCAGGTGCCGGTCAGCAATTGCAAGATATCATTTCTAAGCAAGGGCAATTAGGCGGACAATTGGGTAAGGCAGAAGGAAAAGACGGAAAGCAGTCTGGCGATAAACAAGGTAATAAGCAAGGAGATAAAGAAGGCGATCAGCAAGGAAAGCAACAAGGCAAGAAAGAAGGTGCTCAGTCGGGAGAAGCAGGTGATAGTGGAGAGGGTAATGCAGAAAAAATTGCCCGTTTAGCACAACAACAAGCCGCTATACGCAGACAATTAGCTGCTATCAATGCACAATTGCAAGCTAAAGGATTAAATATTAGCAAAGAACTAAAGGCTATAATGGAGGAAATGGATAAAAACGAAACCGATTTGGTTAATAGAAAGTCCAATCAACAATTACAGCTTCGTCAGAAAGCTATAGAGACGCGCTTATTAGAGGCGCAAAAAGCTTTACGTGAACAAGAACAAGACGATACCCGTGCTGCTGAGGCAGGAGAGGATAAGTCGGCTTCCATGCCTAGTGCTTTTTCCCAACTCTTATTGGAGCAAAAAGCGTTTACTGAATGGTATAAAACGGTGCCTCCAGAGCTCAAACCTCATTATCAAAAAATGGTTGATCGTTATTATCAATTGATAAATAAATAGTTAGACACTTGTTAATAATTTGTTGCAAAAAAAGATGCCCCAAAACACATAATTACAAGCTATTTCCGTAGCTTTCTAATAGAAATTTATTGTTAACCTAATAAAATTTGCAATTATGCTATTTTCGAGAAAGTATAAATTCAGTTCAAATTCAAGATTAACAGAAGTTAAGAATAGGTTGTTAGGCAAGCATACGACAGTACACAATTTTGATTTTGAAATTTATGAGGACGATGATTTACTGCATATCGTTCCTAACCGTGAGCTTCGCGATGACGATGGAAGCGTTTTACCCGTTATGCATTTAAAACTAAATGAAGCAAATCAGCAAACTGATGTTCAAGTGGTATCAGAGTTGAGAGCACAAGACGCAGGTGGTCCTTATTTGGTGCTCGTCTTTACCTTGTTGTTATTATTGGGTTCGGCAGCGTTTTATTTAATAGATGCTAAAGAGTTTGAAATATTCTACTTAACTACCTTAGGATTAGGCGTTTTAATCTTTAGTATTTTCTGGATTAAAATGGAAATGGGTTATTTTAGTCATGTAAGAAAACTAAAACACTATTTACAATCCATGCTGAACTAATCAGCAATATATTTTAGTTGATATAAGATCGAATACTATCGATAGCAATATCGCCAGTAAAAAATTTTATTAATTTACGTTCCTTATTATAGATGTTCAACTGTGGTAGCGATTGATACATATACATTTTATTGATCATCTCAGAGCTATCTACGCCCATAGTTAAAGTAGGGTATTTACTCAATTCATGCTTTTTGATAAAGTCAGGAAGATAAGGTTGCATCATGCTCCCTGCTACCATAATTACTTTAGTTTTCTTAAACAGAAATATATTCTTCTTTAAAGTTTCTGTAAACTCTTCGCAATGTCCACAAGTTGGATTAAAAAACATGATAAAGAGATTGCCATCGTATTGTGCATCTTTTCTAACAATCTTAGTGCCATCTAAACGAACTACTTTAAACTCAGGTAGGGGTGCTCCAATTTCCTTATAATTTACTAATGGTATATTATTCGTATTGCTTGGTTTTATTTCTTTAGTTACATTTGTTTTTTGAGCTTTACAAGCCGCAAATAAAAACAGAATTCCAAGGGCTAAACATAATTTCTTCATCATACTGCAAATTAATAAAAATATATTCAATGTTTCATCAAGCTACCCCTATTCCTTTAGCAGAGCGAATGCGTCCCAAACAATTAGAAGATCTTGTTGGGCAGCGTCATTTGTTGGCAGCGCAACAACCTTTGTTTAAAGCAGTAAAAAATAAACAAGCCCATTCCATGCTTTTGTGGGGACCGCCAGGAGTGGGGAAAACAAGCTTGGCTCGTTTGTTAGCAGATGCTTTTCAAATGCCCTTTATGTCATTAAGCGCTATTGAAAGTGGAGTAAAAGAAATTAGAGCATGCATTGCACAAGCGCAACAAGCAGGGGCTATCCTTTTATTTATTGATGAGATACATCGTTTTAATAAAAGCCAACAAGATAGTTTGTTAGCTGCTGTAGAAAAAGGATTAATTACCTTGATTGGTGCTACTACAGAAAATCCTTCCTTCGAAGTTATTAGTCCATTATTGAGCCGCTGTCAAGTTTATATTTTAGAAGCTTTGCAAGAATCCGATTTACAACAAGTAGTGCATCAAGCAATGGATAAAGATGCTTGGTTAAAAGAGAAGGCGCCTATAATACAAGAATGGGAAGCCTTATTTCGATTGAGTGGGGGAGATGCAAGAAAATTATTAAATACCTTAGAATTAGTAGTTAGCAGTATAGAGGTTACACCGATTGTATTAACCAATGCTATTGTGATGGAAGTGGTGCAACAAAAGATGGCCTTGTATGATAAAACAGGCGAGCAGCATTATGATATTATTTCTGCTTTTATAAAAAGTATACGCGGCAGCGATCCCAATGCAGCTGTTTACTGGTTGGCCAGAATGGTTGCTGGTGGCGAAGATCCTACATTCATAGCTCGACGTATGCTTATATTAGCTAGTGAAGATATTGGCAATGCTAATCCCAATGCTTTATTGTTGGCACAAAGTTGTTTTCAGTCTGTTTCCGTTATTGGTTGGCCCGAGAGTCGTATTATCTTATCGCAATGTGCTATATATTTAGCCTGTTCGGCAAAAAGTAATGCTTCCTATATGGCTATAGAAGATGCATTAGCCCAAGTAAAAGCGACAGGAGATTTGCCGGTTCCCTTAGCCCTTCGTAATGCACCAACAAAGTTGATGAAAAACATAGGTTACGGAGCTGATTACCAGTATGCGCATGCTTATGAAAACAATTTTGTAGCTATGGAATTTATGCCCAATGGCTTAGAGGGTAGGGTCTTTTATGAGCCCGGAAACAATGCCCAGGAAGAAAAAATGAAACAATTTTTAAAAAATAATTGGAAAGAAAAATATCAATAGCTTACTTATAAGTTATTGATAATGAGTTTAATAAAAGCAAAATATTTGAAGTTAAGCATAGTATTTAAAAAAAGATTAGAAAAATTTAAAAAATATTTTGTTAGTTGAAAAGTTAATTATACCTTTGCAGTCCCAAATTTTACGGGAAAAGAAGATTTTTAAAAGTATGTCACAGCGTATCAGAATAAAGTTGAAATCTTACGACCATAACTTGGTTGATAAGTCAGCAGAAAAAATCGTAAAAACTGTGCGCAACACAGGAGCGGTCGTAACAGGCCCTATTCCGTTGCCAACAGAGAAGAAGATCTTTACTGTATTGCGTTCACCGCACGTAAACAAAAAGTCACGTGAACAATTCCAATTATGCACGCACAAGCGTCTATTGGATATTTACACTTCTTCATCTAGAACAGTAGATGCGCTTTCGAAGCTTGATTTACCAAGTGGAGTTGAAGTAGAAATCAAAGCGTAACAGGTTACGTTTTTAGAGTTCTTTAAAAAATTGAATGACAACAGTCAAACCTAAGCCCTCCCAAAGGTTATTAGGCTCTTGGCTTAAATAATATAAAATGAAAGGTATAATTGGTAAAAAAATCGGAATGACCAGTGTATTCGAGCCTAATGGAAAGCAAACTGCTGTAACCATTATTGAGGCTGGTCCTTGTGTTGTTTTGCAAAAAAAATCTGTAGATACCGACGGATATGATGCTCTACAAATTGGCTTCGGAGAAGCTAAAGAAAAAAACACGCCAAAAGCTTTGTTGAATCACTTCGCAAAAGCAAACGCAACACCTAAAGCTGTTGTAAAAGAATTACGTAATTGTTCAATCGATAAACAAGTAGGGGAGTCACTAACTTGTGAGATTTTCACTGAAGGAGAAAAAGTCAACGTAGTTGGTATCTCTAAAGGTAAAGGTTTCCAAGGTGTGGTAAAACGTCACGGATTTAGTGGGGTTGGTGAGGCGTCTCATGGTCAACATGATCGTCAACGCGCTCCAGGTTCTATCGGTGGTTCGTCTTACCCTAGTCGTGTATTCAAAGGTATGCGTATGGCAGGCCGTATGGGTGGCGATCAAGTAAAAGTGAAAGCACTCCGTGTAGTAAAAGTGTTCGCGGACAAAAACTATATATTAGTTACAGGTTCAGTTCCAGGTCATAATGGTTCTATTGTTTTAATTCAGAATTAATTTTAGTCATGCAAGTTGACATATTAAATACCAAAGGTGAAAAAACAGGTCGCGTAATCGAGTTACCTGAAGATATTTTTAATATCGAGCCAAATACACATACGATCTATTTAGCAGTTAAACAATATTTAGCGGCTAAGCGTTTGGGTACTTCGAAAACCAAAACTCGTGCAGAGGTTAAAGGTTCTTCTAAGAAATTACACAAACAAAAAGGTACGGGTGGATCTCGTAAAGGTAATATTCGTAATCCTTTATATAAAGGTGGTGGTGCTATCAATGGTCCATCTCCAAGAGATTATGCGTTTAAATTAAACCGTAAGGTTAAAGATTTAGCAAAAGTATCTGCTTTATCAGTTAAAGCTAGAGAAAACAAAGTAGTAGTAGTAGAAGATATTAAATTATCGACTCCTAAAACTAAAGAATTTGCTTCTATCTTAAATAAATTACAAGGAGCTAATCGTAAGTCTTTATTAGTATTACCAGAATACGATACTAATATCTACTTAAGTGCTAGAAACTTGGCTTTCAATAAGACAGTAATTTTAAGTGATATCAATACGTACGATGTAACTAACTCTAACGTGTTAATTTTCACTGAAAGTGCTGCGAAGTTTTTCACTGAAGAACTTGAAACTGCTTAATTAAATAATTTTTCGTAACTCGAAATAGATAAAACATGAAACCCGCAGATGTATTAATACGACCTGTGATTACTGAGAAAGTTAACGCACAGATGGAGACTTCCGGTCGCTACACATTTGTTGTCGATAAGAGATCTAATAAATTAGAAATCAAAAAGGCAATTGAAGAATTTTACAATGTAAAAGTTGTAGACATCCACACGATGGTAGTACCAGGAAAAAACAAAACTCGCTTTACCAAATCGGGTTTATTAACTGGAACCAAGTCTTCTTATAAAAAAGCAACAATTACTTTAGCACAAGGGGATTCAATAGATTTATTCTCTTAATAATATAGATTAAAGAATTTTAAAATGGCATTACGTAAATATAACCCGGTAACAGCCGGAACACGTTGGAGAATCGGTAACGCATACGCGGAGATCACAACAAATGTACCAGAGAAAACCCTTTTAGAGTCAATTTCTGGAACAGGTGGTCGTAACGTGCAAGGTCGTAGATCTATGCGCTATATTGGTGGCGGTAACAAAAAAATGTATCGTATCATCGATTTCAAACGTAATAAATTTGATATCCCTGCAACGGTTAAATCTATTGAGTATGATCCAAACCGTACTGCATTTATCGCTTTATTAGTATATGCTGATGGTGAGAAACGTTATATTTTAGCTCCACAAGGTTTACAAGTAGGTGCAAAAGTAGTAAGCGGTCCAGCAGTAGCTCCAGAAATCGGAAATGCTTTGTTGTTGAAAAATATGCCATTAGGTACTACTGTTCACAACATTGAAATTCAACCTGGTCAAGGTGGCGCAATTGCTCGTTCAGCTGGTACTTACGCACAATTATCAAATAAAGAAGAAAAATATGCAGTTCTTAAAATGCCTTCTGGTGAGTTAAGAAAAGTATTAAGCACATGTATGGCTACAGTAGGGGCTATATCTAACAGCGATCATGCTTTACAATCAATGGGTAAAGCGGGTAGAAACCGTTGGAAAGGTATCCGTCCAAGAAATAGAGGGGTAGCGATGAACCCAGTAGATCACCCGATGGGTGGTGGTGAAGGTAAATCTTCAGGAGGTCATCCACGCAGTCGTACAGGTAAATATGCTAAAGGGTTGAAAACTCGTAAGCAAAAAGGTTCGGATAAATTAATTATCCAACGCAAAAACGGTAAAAAATTATAATTAATTCTAATAGTGAAGTGATGGTCACTTCTACGATTAAAATAGCTTAAACTAATATGGCTCGTTCAATCAAAAAAGGTCCTTATGTAGATGCTAACCTTGAAGGTAAAGTACTAGCAATCAATGAGGGTAACAACAAAAGAGGTGTAATAAAAACATGGAGCAGACGTTCTACGATCACTCCAGACTTTGTAGGACATACTTTTGCTGTTCACAATGGTAACAAATTTATTCCTGTTTATGTAACAGAATTTATGGTAGGTCACAAATTAGGTGAATTTGCTCCTACTCGTAACTTTAAAGGACATAGCGGATCTAAATAATAATATTAATTAAAGGCCCTCTGGGCTGATTAAATAGAAACAAATACAATGGAAGCTGTAGCTCGTTTACGTAATTATCCTACTTCGCCACGCAAAATGCGTTTATTGGCTGATTTGATACGTGGCATGGAGGTTGAAAAAGCACTGAACACATTAAAATTCAGTACTAAACATCCTTCTGTACCGATGGAAAAACTTTTGTTAAGTGCCATCGCAAACTGGAAAGTAAAAAATGAAGGTGCTGATATGGCCACTTCAAACCTATATGTAAAAACTATTTTTGTTGATGCAGGTCGTACGTTAAAGCGTATGCGTCCAGCTCCACAGGGTAGAGCATACAGAGTTCGCAAACGTAGTAACCATGTTACTCTTTTTGTAGACAGCAAATCAAACAATAATTAAAAAATTCAACTTTAATTTTAATATCGAATGGGTCAAAAAGCAAATCCAATAGGTAACAGGTTAGGAATCATCCGCGGATGGGATTCTATGTGGTATGGTGAGAAGAAAGACTTTGGTCAAAAACTTATTGAAGATCATAAAATTCGTACGTACTTAAATGCACGTATCAACAAAGGTGGTATTTCTAAAATCGTTATTGAACGTACATTAGGAAAACTAATCGTTACTATTCATACTTCAAAACCAGGTATCATTATTGGTAAAGGTGGTCAAGAAGTAGATCGTATTAAAGAAGAGTTGAAAAAACTTACGAGCAAAGATGATGTACAAATCAACATCATGGAAATTCGTCGCCCTGAGTTAGATGCAATGATTGTTGGTGAAACAATCGCTCGTCAAATCGAAGGTCGTGTAAGCTACAAACGTGCTATTAAAATGGCTATTACTACAGCGATGAGAATGGGTGCAGAAGGAATTAAAGTAAAAGTTGGTGGTCGTATTGGTGGTGCTGAGATTGCTCGTTCAGAAGAATTTAAACAAGGACGTACGCCATTACATACTTTCAGAATGGATATCGATTATGCTTCTGTATTTGCCTTAACGGTTTACGGTAAAATTGGTATTAAAGTTTGGATTTGTAAAGGTGAGGTTTTAGGCAAAAGAGATTTAAATCCTAATTTCTCTACATCATCTGATCGTCGTGGTGCTGATGCACGCCCAGAAGGTGGTCGCTCTAACGATAGAAGAGATAACCGCAAACCAGGTGGTGCTGGTGCAGGCAAACCAAAAGCAGGTGGTTCTCGTAGTAGAGCATAATTTTTAACAAGAAGATTGAACTTATAAATTTTTGTAACCATGTTACAGCCAAAAAAGACAAAACACAGAAAGGCCCATAAAGGGAGAATAAAAGGAAATGCTCAAAGAGGTGCGATGATTTCTTTCGGATCTTTCGGATTGAAAGCATTAGAACCAATTTGGTTAACTAATCGCCAAATTGAAGCAGCTCGTCAAGCACTTACGCGTCACATGAAACGTGAAGGTAATGTTTGGATCAGAGTATTCCCTGACAAACCAATTACTCGTAAACCTCAAGAGGTGCGTATGGGTAAAGGTAAAGGTAACCTTGAATTCTGGGCAGCTGTAGTAAAACCAGGTCTTATATTATTTGAAGCGGAAGGCGTTCCAATGCAAGTTGCAAAAGAAGCTTTTGAATTAGCGGCACAAAAATTACCAATTAAAACAAAATTTGTAGTTCGCAGAGATTACGCAGGAAATTAATAACAGATTTAGATAAACTCATTTATTATGGCAAACAAGAAAAAAACGAACCAAGAAGACTTACGTTCGTTGGATGAAAAAGTCCTTGCTGAGCGATTAGCAGAGTTGAAAATGCAATTGAAAAAATTGGAATTCAACCACGCTGTTAATCCAATTGAAAATCCACTAGTAATCAGAGCTACTCGTCGCAATATTGCACGTATTAACACTGAACAACGTAGAAGAACATTAGGTTTCTAATATTAATAAGATGTCAACTATGACTGAAAGAAAAAGCAGAAAAACCCGTATAGGTATTGTAAGCAGCAGCAAAATGGAAAAAAGCATTAGCGTAGCTGTAGAACGTAAAGTGAAACACCCTATTTACGGAAAGTTCGTTAAAAAAACGACCAAATTTATGGCACATGATGAAAACAATTTAGCCGGAGCAGGCGATATTGTTCGCATTATGGAAACCCGCCCTTTGAGCAAACTCAAACGCTGGCGCCTAATAGAAATTATTGAAAAAGCTAAGTAACCTTTTTAAAGATGATACAACAAGAATCCAGGCTAAATGTAGCCGACAACAGTGGTGCAAAAGAAGTACTTTGTATTCGAGTGTTGGGAAACTCTGGACAACAGTATGCGGGTATAGGCGATAAAATCGTTGTATCTGTGAAAGCAGCTATCCCAGCAGGTGGTGTAAAGAAAGGCACTGTTTCAAAAGCAGTGATCGTTCGCACGAAAAATAAATTACGCCGCAAAGATGGTTCGTACATCAGTTTTGATGACAACGCTGTCGTATTGTTGAACAACTCAGACGACCCACGTGGTACTCGTATATTTGGACCAGTAGCTCGTGAACTACGAGACAAAGGTTATATGAAAATTGTTTCATTAGCACCTGAAGTATTATAAAAATAGTTGTACATTTGCACTCCGAATTTTCGGGAACATGTTCAACACTAATTCATTGTAATTGTGAAAAAGAGATTTCAACCTAAGTTTAATATCAAAAAAGGCGATGACGTGGTAGTTATTGCAGGCGATAATAAAGATCGTGCTCAACCACGCAAGGTATTAGCGGTATACCCACAAGAAGGATTAATCCTTGTTGAAGGAGTTAATATCGTTACTAAACACCAAAAGCCAAGCGCTTCTAACCCACAAGGTGGTATCGTAAAAATAGAAGCTAAAATTAACATCTCTAATGTTATGTTATGGGATGCTAAAGCTAAAGCTGGCGTACGTATCAAACGCGATCGTACAGAAGGTAAAGTAATTCGTATATCTAAAAAATCAGGGGAGGTAATCAAATAATGAGTACACTAACTTACAAACCTCGTTTACAAGCACATTATAAAGATGTAGTAGTACCGGCTTTAATGAAAAAGTTCAACTACACATCTATTATGCAATGCCCTCGTTTAGTTAAAATTTGTTTGAATCAAGGTGTTAAAGGCTCTGTATCAGACAAAAAATTAATCGATGATGCAATAAAAGAAATGACCATGATTTCTGGTCAAAAAGCAGTAGCTACTTTATCTAAAAAAGATATTTCTAACTTCAAATTACGTAAAGCAATGCCAATTGGTTGTCGCGTAACGTTAAGAGGGGTGAATATGTATGAGTTTTTAGATCGTATGGTTGCTATTTCTTTACCTCGTGTACGTGATTTCAAAGGTATCAATGATAAATCATTTGATGGTCGTGGTAATTATACTATGGGTATTAATGAGCAAATCATTTTCCCAGAGATCGATATCGATAAAGTAAATCGTATTAGCGGTATGGACATTACGTTCGTTACTACAGCTCGTACCAACGAAGAAGCATACGAATTATTGAAAGAAATGGGTATGCCATTCAAAAACGTAAAAAAAGAAACAAACTAAAATATAAACTAAGATTTGATGCGGTTTCCGTGTCAAATCTTTCTTATTTAAATTATGGCAAAAGAATCAGTAAAAGCTCGTCAACGCAAACGCGAAAAAATGGTTGCTCAATATGCTGCTAAAAGAGAAGCATTAAAAGCAGCAGGTGACCTCGCTGGATTAGACAAATTACCTAAAAACGCATCTCCGGTAAGATTGAAAAATCGTTGCCAATTAACAGGTCGTCCTAAAGGTTATATGCGCTATTTCGGTATGTGTCGTAACATTTTCCGTGATATGGCGTTAGATGGCAAAATACCAGGTGTTCGTAAAGCAAGCTGGTAATGTAAACGTAGTCAGGTCAGTAAAACTGAAACCGACAGCAATTTTTTTACTCAATAACAATTTTTAAAATGGTAACAGATCCAATAGCAGATTTTTTAACTCGTGTTCGTAACGCCCAAATGGCTCGCCATCGTATTGTAGAAATTCCTGCATCGAATGTTAAAAAACGTATGACCGAAATTCTTTATGAAAAAGGTTATATCTTAAAATACAAATTTGAAGATGATAACAAACAAGGTGTTATCAAAATCGCATTAAAATATGATGCAGTTTCTAAAGAACCTGCAATCAAATCATTAGAGCGTATCAGCCGTCCAGGTTTACGCCAATATGCTAAACCAAGCGAAATCCGTCGCGTACAAAATGGTTTAGGTATTTCTATCGTTTCTACCTCAAAAGGTGTTATGTCTGATAAAGAGGCGCGTGCACAAAATGTAGGTGGTGAAATACTTTGCTCAATCTATTAATCGTATTCTCGGTCTTAAGCTGTGCCTATAGTAGGCTGACAACCGTCTCATTTTTATAAACACACATCTATGTCTCGTATAGGTAAAAAAATCATCCCAGCAGCTGGCGTTACTTTAAACGTAAGCTCTGCAAACGAAATCACTGTTAAAGGTCCTAAAGGCGAATTAAAACAAGTGGTTGATCGTGATATCAAAGTTGAAATGGTAGGTGAAGAAATTCATGTTATCCGTCCAACAGATCAAATCCGTCACAAAGCATTACATGGTTTATACCGTTCATTAGTTGCTAATATGGTAACTGGTGTAACTACTAGTTTCCAACGCAATTTAGAATTAGTAGGGGTAGGTTATCGTGCAACGGTAACTGGCCAATTAATTGATATGGCTTTGGGATATTCTCACAATATTATTCTTGAATTACCAAAAGAAGTGAAAGCTTCTGCAACTGCAGAAAAAGGACAAAATCCTAAAATCTTCTTAGAATCTATCGATAAACAACTTTTAGGACAAGTAGCTTCTAAAATCAGAAGCTTACGTAAACCAGAGCCGTACAAAGGTAAAGGGGTACGTTACAGCGATGAAATTGTACGTCGTAAAGCTGGTAAATCAGCAGGTAAATAGTAATTACCTAAAATTGTATTTTTTTAGTTATACAATTTATACTAATTTTGCAACCCCGGTAGCCTGCCCCTTGGTAGAGCCCGTAACAAAAAATAGAAATTATGACTTTAGATCAAAAAGTAATTCGTCGCCAAAAATTACGTTGGCGCATACGCAGAAAAGTAAGTGGTATCGCAAGCAAACCACGTCTTTCTGTATTCCGTAGCAACCGTGATATTTATGTTCAATTGATAGATGATGCAAATGGTGTAACCTTAGTTGCCGCTTCTTCAAGAGATAAAGATATCGCAGCAATGAAAACTAATAAAGTTGAAAAAGCTTTAGCAGTTGGTAAAGCAGTTGCTCAAAAAGCAAAAGCTGCTGGCATTGAAAACTGTGTTTTTGATCGTGGTGGTTATTTATATCACGGTCGTGTAAAATCAGTAGCTGATGGTGCACGTGAAGGTGGTTTACAATTCTAATTTTTATTAACATTTTTTATTTTAAATATAATGGCGAAAACACAATTAAATCGCATTAAAGCTGGAGACCTTGAATTGCACGAGAAAGTCGTAGCAATCAACCGTGTTGTTAAAACAACAAAAGGTGGTCGTGCTTTTAGTTTCTCTGCTTTAGTAGTAGTAGGAAATGGAAACGGTGTAGTAGGGCATGGCTTAGGAAAAGCTAAAGAAGTACAAGAAGCAATTACAAAAGGTATCGATGATGCTAAAAAGAACTTAATTAAAGTTCCGGTTATGAATGGTACTATCCCTCATGATCAATTAGCAAAAGAAGGTGCTGCTAAAGTATATATCAAACCTGCTGCTCATGGTACAGGTGTGATCGCGGGTGGTAGCATGCGTGCTGTTTTAGAAGCAGTAGGTATCACTGACGTTCTTTCTAAATCTCAAGGATCTGCAAACCCTCATAATGTGGTAAAAGCAACTGTAGTAGCTTTATCTAAATTACGTGAGCCTATCCAAGTAGCGAAAGATCGTAATATCAGTTTGAAAAAAGTATTTAACGGATAATCTTTATCCAATCACTTATTAAGAAATCATAGCGTCATGGCTAAAATTAAAGTAACACAAGTAAAAAGCGGTATTGATCGCTCGTTGCGTCAAAAACGCACATTGATTGCATTGGGCTTGAAAAAAGTTCATGGTCAAGTGGAAGTTGAAGCAACTCCTCAAATATTAGGTATGGTGAACAAAGTACACCATCTAGTAAAAGTGGAAAATTTATAATTTATTTTATCAACCAATTTGCGAGCGGTTACACATATTCCGCGCAAGTTCAAAAAATGTAAGGTATGCAATTACACAATTTAAAACCAGCTGAAGGTTCGGTTAAAAAAACAAAAAGAATCGGTAGAGGAGAAGGAAGTGGTCATGGTGGAACATCTACTAGAGGTAATAAAGGTCAACAAGCTCGTACAGGTTCTCAATCTAAAAGAGGTCACGAAGGTGGACAGATGCCTATCCAACGTAGAATGCCTAAGAGAGGTTTCAAAAATAATAATAGAGTAGAATTCAAAGTATTCAATTTAGGTCAATTAGATCATTTGATTGAAAAATATACCATCACTGAATTTACTTTAGATAACTTATACGTAAATGGTTTAATCAACCGCACAGATGTAGTTAAAATCTTAGGTGTTGGTGAAGTAAAATCTAAAATTCCATTCAAAATTAACGCCATCAGTGCAAAAGCAAAAGAAGCGCTTGAAGCAGCTGGATGCACAGTAGAATTACTATAATTTTTGTACTTTGAAAGACGCATTTGGAAAAGTGCGTCTTTTTTAGTTTATTCGCTTTTTATTTAGTTAAACTCATTTACCTGTGAAGAAATTTATCACAACTTTAAAAAATATTTGGAGCATTGATGAGCTCCGTAATCGTATTGTTTTTACACTTACTTTGGTATTAATTTACCGCGTTGGTTGTTACATTACCTTACCAGGAATCAATCCCGTAAACCTTACCTTAAACAGTGGTAAAGAAGGTTTATTAGGTTTGTTCAATATGTTTGCAGGTGGTGCATTTAGTCGTGCATCTATCTTTGCATTAGGTGTAATGCCGTATATCTCTGCTTCTATCTTTATGCAATTAGCGGGTATCATTATCCCTCAAGTTGCAAAAATGCAAAAAGAAGAAAGTGGTCGTAGAACGATTAATCAATACACCCGATACTTAACGGTATTAGTTACGGCTTTCCAAGCAAGTGCTTATATCGCTTATTTAAGAACACAATCTGCAGCAGCTATCGCTCCTGAGTTTGGTGGTTTATTATTCTCTATGTCTACTATTATCGTATTAACTGCAGGTACATTATTTGTAATGTGGTTAGGCGAAAAAATTACAGATAAAGGAATTGGCAATGGTACTTCATTAATCATCATGGTGGGTATCTTAGCACGTCTTCCAGAATCATTGTTATATGAGTTTAGCTCTAAAAACACAGGTGCTGGTGTAGGTGGTATGTTGGTTTTCTTAATCGAAATTGCAATGTTCATCGCTGTTATCGTTGGTTTAATTTTATTAACGCAAGGTACACGTCGCATTCCTTTAAACTATGCTCGTAAAATTGTAGGCGGTGCAAAAGATGTAAACAGCTCAAGAGATTTCATTCCTTTGAAAGTAAACTCTTCTGGTGTAATGCCAATTATCTTTGCGCAAGCAATCATGTTTATTCCGGCTACTATTTTAGGATTTACTAATAATGAAAGTGCACAAGGTGTAATTCGTGCTTTATCAGATAATACGTCGCTATGGTATAATGTTGCTTATGCGGTATTAGTAATTGGATTTACGTATTTCTATACGGCGCTTATTTTTAATCCAACGGAAATTGCGGATAACTTAAAACGTAACAATAGTTTTGTACCTGGAGTAAAACCAGGCGAAGATACCGCTAACTATATTGCTACTATCATGGATCGTATCACCTTACCAGGTGCTGTGTTCTTAGCGGTTGCAGGTATCTTACCAGGTATTGCATCATTGTTGCATGTAACTAGTGGCTTTGCTTCTTTTTATGGAGGTACTTCTATGTTGATTGGTGTAGGTGTTATCTTAGATACGTTACAACAAATAGAAAGCCATTTATTAATGCGTCAGTATGATGGATTAATGAAAACTGGCAGAATTACTGGCCGTCAAGCCACTACTATATAATATTTTGTAGATGATACATATTCGTACAAACGAAGAAATTGAATTAATTAGAAAAAGCGCCTTAATGGTTAGTGCCACCTTAACAGAGGTGGCAAAATTTTTAAAGGAAGGTATTACTACTTCTTCCATCGATGCTATGGCGGAACAATTCATTCGCGATAACGGTGGGGTGCCTTCATTTAAAGGTTATGGGGGTTTTCCTGCTTCTTTATGCATTTCGGTGAATGAGGTAGTCGTGCATGGTTTCCCGAGTGATTATGTACTTAAAGATGGCGATATCATCTCTGTAGACTGTGGCGTTTATATGAACGGATATCATGGCGATAGCGCTTATACTTTTGCTATAGGCAACGTAACTCCAGAGACTTTGAAATTATTACAAGTTACCAAGCAATCATTATATAAAGGCATTGCAGAAGCTAAAGAAAATAATCGTGTTGGTGATATTTCTTTTGCTATTGAAAATTATACGCACAAAGAACATGGTTATGGCGTGGTTAGAGAGCTTGTTGGTCATGGGGTAGGTAAGAACTTACATGAAGATCCTCAAGTGCCTAATTACGGTCGTAGAGGTGATGGTAAACGCCTCAAAGAAGGTATTGTCATTGCTATTGAACCTATGATTAATATGGGTAGAAAAGAAGTGGTTACCTTAGAAGATGGCTGGACCGTTGTTACGATTGATAGAAAAATGTCGGCACACTTTGAGCATACCGTTGCCGTTAGAAAAAATAGCGGCGAACATTTGTCTACATTCGAAGGTATTGAAGCTGCTGAAAAAGCTAATCCTGCATTGACGGTAGCTTAAAGTAGAGATTGAGGATAAGGATGAGATTGAGGCTAAGATTGAGGTTAGTGGTTAGAGGTTAGGAGCACGCAACGAAAAACGAACAACGATAAAACAAAAGTAAGGCTGTCATCCTGAGCTTGCGAAGGATCTTAAAAAAATATCTTTTTACTTTCTTTTT
>Ga0102875_1000454_pt1 | contig 15609 bp, 6 predicted proteins | sample Colrivmet1547B02_FD_78185 | JGI IMG/M metagenome (GOLD analysis project Ga0102875, IMG submission 78185) | Estuarine microbial communities from the Columbia River estuary - metaG 1547B-02 | ecosystem: Environmental > Aquatic > Marine > Intertidal zone > Estuary | place: USA: Columbia River... | reverse complement strand
ATTCTCCATTCCGCCCGCCACGACCACGTCAGCCTCACCCAGCGCAATGGCTTGAGCGCCCAAAGCGACCGCCTTCATACCCGAAGCACAGACCTTGTTGACAGTGGTACACGGAACCGAATTCGGTAATCCTGCACCCAATGCCGCCTGACGTGCCGGAGCCTGTCCGACGTTGGCCTGCAGCACGCAGCCCATCAAAACTTCGTCAACTTCTTTAGGATCAAGGCCAATTTTGGCAAGGGCGCCGCGGATGGCCGTGGCTCCAAGTTCCGTGGCGGGAACCGAGCTAAGGGCACCCATAAAGCTTCCGATCGGGGTCCGCACGGCGGACACAATAACTACGTTTTTCATCATCAAAAGGTTGTGCTGCGAAGATACTGCTGGACTATGTTAAATCATCTTCTGTGCCTATATTTGCAGCCCTTCAGCCAGGGGTTAACCGCCCTATACTTGAAACCCGGTGAGGTGGGTGAGAGGCTGAAACCAGTAGTTTGCTAAACTGCCGTACGGGTAACTGTACCGCGGGTTCGAATCCCGCCCTCACCGCCAGCGCTAACCAAGCGCACTGAAACCAGCCCCCCGGGCTGGTTTTTTTTTGGATGCAACGCACCGAGTCAAACCTCGTGTTTCGCGAGGCGTGCTGCATCCAAAAAAGTCGTCGTCGCGATGCGCGTCGACACAGTGCGCTTGGATTGCGTTGAGCTACCCACCACGGGAACGCCGAAGGCAATCCCGTTCCCACCCCAAGGGAACGCCGAAGGCAATCCCTACCTTCGCAACCTAACCCTTACGAAACCATGCTCCACGTCGGCCTCACCGGATCCATAGGCAGCGGAAAATCCACCGCCGCTAAAGCCTTTGAAGAACTCGGAATCCCCGTCTACTTCGCCGACGACGCGGCCAAGCGCCTGATGACTGAATCCGCACCGTTGCGCGACGCTATCGAGGCCGAATTTGGCCCCGGAATCTACCTTGACGGCGTGCTGCAGCGCAAGGAACTCGCGGCGCGCGCCTTCGCCACCGACGAAGCCACTCAGCGCATCAACGCCCTGGTGCATCCGGCGGTTCACGACGACTTTGTCGCATGGTTTGCCGCCCAGACAGCACCCTACGCCGTGCGCGAGGCCGCCATTCTCTTCGAATCAGGAACCTACCAAAACTGCGACGCCGTCGTGCTGGTGGAGGCACCGCTTGACCAGCGCGTGCAGCGCGTCATGGACCGATCGGGCCTCACCGAGGCCGAAGTTCGCCAGCGCATCGCCCGCCAATGGCCCGACGCCCAAAAGCGCGCCCTGACCACGCCACGCGACTTCATCCTGGACAACAGCGGTTCTGAATCCCAGCTGCGCGATCAGGTCGCGGCCGTGGACGCCGAACTCCGCCGCCGCTAAGCTTACTCGGCTTCGCCGACCGGTAGCAGCAAATGTGCATGCTTCACCACGTAGGTTCCGCGCGCAAGCGACGCGAGCCCAATGCGACCGTTTTGGCGGTAGCGCACCTCAACCGGAACGGCTGTGATTTGGGTTCCCTCAACCTTGAGCACACAAGCCGCATTCTGGTAGGTGACCAGCGCGTCTTCGGGTAGCGAAACCAACTTCTCGGGCGCACTCGCGACCTCGGCCCGCACGAACTGACCGGCACGGAGTTCCGGACTCGCACCCATGGGGTGTGCGTGCACGCGAAAGGATCCGCCGTCTCCTTGGGCCTTGCCGACCTGCTTAATGACGCCCGTGTAGGCCTTGGTGTCGCTGCCAATGCGGTAGTCCAGCGTCTGGCCCACTTGGAGCTTGGACACTTCAGGCCCAAAGACCTGAAGCTCGAGGTGGCTGTGGCTTGGGTCTTCGACCGTCATGAGCACGTCTTCGGGGCGCACATACCCGCCGAGGCTCACCTTTAATTCGTGCACATAGCCGTTGAACGGAGCCCGCACGGCGACGCTGCGTTGGATTCCGCTGCGCTCCACCTGTGAAGGTTCTAAGCCAATTTGCTGAAGCTGCGCGGATGCCGACTGCATTCGGGCCCGCCAGCTCTGCTGCTCTGCAGTGCGCTGCTGCACCTCACGCGTGCTCGAGGCGTCTTGGCGCTGAAGACTCACGGCTCGGGCCAACGCGGCCTCGGCGGCCTCGTACTGGCTTTTGGCCTCGAGGTAGGCTTCTTGAGCCCGCACGTAGTCGGGGTGCTCCAAGGTCAGCAGCACTTGGCCTTTTTGGACCAAATCGCCTTCGTACGGAGCAATACTGCGCACAAATCCGCCCAAGGGGGCATTAATACTGGCCTTGCTTTGGGGCGGAATCTCGACGCGTCCATTGCACGCAACCAAGGTGCTAAAGGTCTCGAGTTGTGCCGAATCAAGGGCCACGCCTTGTGCGGCCATGGCGGAATCGTTCCAGGCCATGAAATCGCCCGCGACGGCCTCGAGTGAAGATTCTGGAGCCGAAGAGCAGGCCCCCAATAGGGCTGAAAAACTTGTAATTAGGATAAAACGCTTCATAAACTAGGGTGCGAATATTGGTAGAAACGAACCTGGCAGGCGGCGCTGCGCGCGGCGAGTTCGGCATCAAAATGGGCTTGAGCAAGGTCCCACGCGCCCGATTGGGCAAGGCGGTACTCATAAAAATTGACTTCGCCTTCACGAAGCTGGGCCGAAAGGCCCTCAAACAGCAGGCGGAGTTTGGTCCAGTCTGCTTCGCGCGGAGCGCGCAGCGCCCAACGCGCAGCGTTGGCCCGCTGCGCGGCAAAATCCTGGCGCATTTGCCGCGCTCCGTACTCGGTCTCGACCTCGGCCATCGCGCTCGAAATGCGCGACTGCCTGCGACGCGCTTGGGCGGCGGGGTCCAACGGAACCGACATGCCCACCACAACCCCCTGAAAACCGGGGACTTTCTCTAGTTCCTGACGGAACCCGCCCACCGACCACTGCGGGCTCCAGGCTTCGGCGCCCGCCAAGCGCGCCTCAGCCTGGGCCGTGCGCTGCGCGCCCTCGAGTGCGGCCAAGAGCGCGGGATGGAGCGTCGTGTCGGCGTCGAGCAGCATGGCTTGGGGCGTCAGTGCCTGCGGGGCGAGGGGCCACGCCAAGCCGGTGGCTGTCGCCAAGTCCGCAACGAGGTCCTGTAGCTGGGCTTCGAGGCGGGCCAACGTAACCTGCCACTGGTCAAGGGCGAGCTGCGCTGAACGGCCTTCGGTAGCCGACCATTCACCGGCGTCCACACGCGCTTGGATCCGCCCCGCATCACGCGAAAGCTGGCTGTGAATACGCTCGGCAAACTCCAGTCGACCGCGAGTCACGTCGTACTCGGCGACCAGCAGGGTCACGTCGCGTTCGACAGCTCGAAGCTGGGCTTCGGCTTGGGCTTCCTTCCAGTCGACGGCGGCAGCGTTGCGCTGGCTTCGGGCCACGTGCTGGGCAATCGACCCAAGGGGTTGCTCGTACGAAACATAGCGGTCGAGGTCGGCCGCGTTCATTTGTCCGTACTGAGCGGTGAGTTGGCCGTTGCCGAGAACTACCGAAGGTTCCGCTTTAGCCCTAGCCACCTCAAGCACGGCGAGCTGCGCACTCGCGTGCACCTTAATTGCGGAACGCACCGCCTCGCCAAGGCTCGGCGCCTGCTGTGCCGACACCCCGAAGGCCGCGAATCCGACGAGAAGCACGGTAACCATCCCCTTGTTCAACCAACGCTCAAAGCGTAGGAGTAGGAGGGGGAGCACCCCCAAGGTGAGCAGCGTGGCCGAAACGAGTCCGCCAATGACCACCGTCGCAAGGGGCTTTTGCACCTCGGCACCCGCCGACGTCGAGAACGCCATGGGCACAAATCCGAGGGCTGCCACTGTCGCGGTCATCAGTACGGCCCGCAGGCGGTCGGCGCTTCCGCGAACCACGGCTTCGCGCCACGGCAAGCCCTCAGTACTTAGGTCCCGCACGCGGCTGGCGAGGACGATTCCGTTCAGTACGACCACCCCAAAGAGGGCGATAAATCCGATTCCGGCCGAAATGCTAAATGGCATTCCGCGCAGGGCGAGAAAGGCGACTCCGCCTACCGCCGAAAGGGGAATGGCAGAGAAAATCACCACCGCATAGGCCGCACTGCGAAATGTGAAGTAGAGCAAGACAAAAATGAGCACCAAGGCCACCGGAACCGCGACCTGAAGCCGAGCTACAGCGGCCCGAAGGTTTTCAAAATCGCCGCCAATGTGCAGGCGGTACCCGGTGGGAAGCGCCACCGATGAAGCCAGCTTGGTTTCGATGTCAGACACGACACTTGCCACGTCGCGTTCGCGCACGTTGATTCCGACCGAAATGCGGCGGCTCGTCTGCGAGCGGCTAATCTGAGACGGCCCGACGGTTTCGATGCGCTGTGCGACGGCCGTCAACGGAACCAGGTCTCCGTTGGCCCCGCGGAGCAGCACCGAACCCGCTGCGGCGTCGCTTCGGCTGCTCGAATCCAAGCGCACCGCTACGTCAAAGCGCTTTTGGCCTTCGTACACGGTGCCGGCAATGCCTCCCGCAAACCCGTGCTCGATAGCCTGACTCACTTGGTTCAGTGTGATTCCGTAGTAGGCCATGGCCTGTCGGTCGGGAACCCATCGGTGGAAGCGCATTCCCTGAGTGGCCTCGACTTTGACGTCAGCCGCGCCCGGAATCCCCTCGACGGCCGCAGCCATACGCGCGGCGAGCACCGCGAGCGTGTCAAGGTCGTCGCCGTAGAGCTGTAGAGCGATGTCGCTCTTGGATCCGCTAATCAACTCGTTGAATCGCAGCTGAATGGGCTGTGTAAACTCAAATACTGCGCCCCAGACATTCGCGAGTTCCGCCTCCATCAGTGCCACCAATTCTTCGCGTGTTTCGGCGCTGGTCCACTCAGACTTCGGCTTGAGCAAAATCATCACGTCGGCCGCCTCCATTGGCATGGGGTCGGTCGGAACCTCAGCCGTACCAATCTTGCTCACCACATGTGTGACTTCCGGGAACTTGGCCATCAAGCGCTGTTCGGCCTGGGTTGTAATGCGCGTCATTTCGCCGAGGTTGCTCCCCGTCGGAATCGACAACTGCATCGCCAAGTCGCCTTCTTCGAGGCTCGGAATAAACACGCTTCCGAGTTGCTGAAAGAGTAGCAATGCGCCCACGAAAAGGGCTAGGGCCACCGACAGAATGCTTCCGCCACGATTCAGAGCTCGCTGGAGCACTGATTCGTAGCGAAGGCGAAGCTGGTGCATCACGCGTTCAGAGCGGTTTTCGCGCTCACCAGGTTTAAGCACCAAGGCGGCTAAGGCCGGAACATAGGTCACGCTAAAAATCAACGCACCAATGAGTGCAAAGCCTACGGTTTGGGCCATAGGGCGAAACATTTTGCCCTCGATTCCGGTAAGCGAAAGAATCGGAACAAACACGACGAGAATGATGAGGACGCCAAAGGCGGCGGATTGATAGATCGCGCCCGCACTGCGCGCCACCACCTCGTCGCGCTCGACCGAAGGCATGCGCGCTTTGCCGTGCATGGCGGCCATCACGGCTTCGACGACAATCACGGCTCCGTCGACGACGATGCCAAAGTCAATCGCGCCAAGGGACATCAAGTTGGCTGAAACGCCCGCCAACCGCATGCAGGCCAGCGCAAACAGAAGCGACAGCGGAATCACACTTGCCACCACCAAGCCTGCGCGAAGGTTGCCGAGTAGCAAAATCAGTACAAATACCACAATAAGGCCACCTTCAATGAGGTTGCGGCTCACGGTGCTCAAGGCGCGGCCCACGAGGTCCGACCGGTTGAGGTAGGGTTCGATGCGAATTCCGGGTGGCAAGCTTGGGGCGATTTGGGCCATGCGGTCTTCGATGGCTTGTGTGACCTCATAGCTGTTGGCGCCCTTGAGCATCAAGAAAATCCCGCCCACGGCCTCGCCCTTGCCGTCGCGCGTAAGGGCGCCGTAGCGCGGAGCCGCGCCAAATCCGACCTTAGCAATGTCGCGTACGAGTACTGGGGTACCAAGCACCGGACTGCGCAGCGCAACCTGTTCAATGTCGCTGGTAGTTTGGTACAGGCCTTCGAGGCGAATGTACCAGGCCTCCTCAGACTTCTCGATGTAGGCACCTCCAGCGTTCTGGTTGCCTTGGGCCACGGCGTCAAACACGTCGGCCATGGTCAGGCCCACTTCGCTTAAGCGGTCGGGGTTCACGGCAACCTCGTACTGCTTGAGTTTTCCACCAAACGAACTGAGTTCTACAACCCCTGGAATGCCGCTGAGCTGCCGCTTGATCTGCCAGTCGTGAATGCTTCGCAGCTCCGCAAGATCGTAGGTGTAGCGCGGGTCTACCTCTAGGGTGTACTGGTAAATTTCGCCCAATCCAGTCGTGATGGGCATCAATCCTGGCCGTTCGATTCCGGGCGGAATCTGACCCGCGGCCTGATCGATTTGCTCGTTGACCCGTTGGCGGGCGGCCAAGTTGTCGACGTTGTCGCCAAATACTACAGTAACCACCGAGAGCCCGTAGCGCGAAACGCTTCGCACCTCTTCGACGCCTGCGAGGTTGGCCATGGCCAGTTCAACAGGGTAGGTAATGAACTGCTCCACTTCTTGCGGAGCCAGGGCCGGTGCCGTCGTCACCACCTGTACCTGGTTGTTGGTAATGTCGGGGACGGCGTCAATCGGCAGGTTAAAGGCGCTGTACAGCCCCCATGCGGCCACTGCCGCGGTACCCATAAATACGAGCATTTTGGCCCGTACTGAGAAATTTATAATGCGTTGAATCATTGGTGTTGAGCAAAATTAAGGGACACGAACGGAGCTGCCTTAGCAGCTTCAAAGTCACGCTATTTTGCTTGGCGGTGGCCGTCGGGACCAGGACGTGAGGTGCCCATGTGCGCGGTTGTGCCCACTAAATAGGTCAGTACTGGGGCAAATGATGGCTTTTGGCCAATTCGAAATATTCTCAACGTCAAAAAGTACAGGAAGCTGCTGCTGGTTGGCATCTTCTGGCGCCGTTTCACAGCTCGAAGGTGCAAAGTGCTGCAGGTGGTCTCCGCCGAGGTCCACGCTGAACAATTCCCACAAAATGAACTTCGGTGGGTGGTCGCCGCTGTGGTCGTGCGGAACCAAACTATGCCCCAGCATCAGCAGGGCCGACAATCCGAAGAGCACGTTGCGCCAGCGATTCATCTTCACGACTTTAGAGGTTCCGACTTACGCACAAAGTGCCACACGCGCCACGCCATGACGGCGTTGACGAGGTAAAAGATGTACTTGGCTACAAATGCCACGTTGCCAAACAAAATGTTTTGGTACAGCTTCAGAGAATTGTAGACCAGCCAAAACACCCAGGTGTCGGCGTACATGCGGGGCATATTCAGGGTTCCGCTAAAGGTGATGCCCGTGATGAGGGCCGTGACCCAGAATTTCGACACGTCTTCTTCAGCAATCGGATGCGATAAAAATCCAGTAAACCCCACATAATTAAGGCCAAATGCGAGCGCGAACGCCCCGGCGGCCACCACAAAGTAGTAGCGGTCGAGGGTGTGCGGAATCCGATCGCTGCGACGGCTCCATACCAAAAAGCTCAGGGCGTTGCCGACCATCGAGACGGGGTAGGTGAGAAAGGCCGCCTTGTTGCCCAAAAAGTAGTCGACGATTGCCGAATTGACGCTGGTTACCACGCCCACGGCGTTGCCCCAGTTTTTGCGCTTGGTGGCCCAGCGCGTGCCCATCATGCTCACGGCGGCGCCGATGGTGCTTAAGATTCCGATAGGGAGTCCGGCAACCACCGTCTTGTGAAAGCCCAAGGCCACGGACGCCGCAACCACCGTGACGACGCCGAGGACGTCCATCCACTTGCTTTCGGTGATTTTTTGGAGCCTCAGCGACATGTTATGAGAACAGCAATTTGGAGAAATGGTGCGCGCCTGGTTCGAGGTTGTGAATTCGTTCCGCCGCGAGAACTGCTCCGAGCGCAAATCCACGGCGGTTGTGGGCGGTGTGCACGAGCTCAATTCGGTCGATGTCAGACTCGTAGCGTACAGTGTGTGTTCCCGGGACCGGGTCCTCTCTTCGGGCATAAACCGGCAGTGCGCCAGGCTCTTGGGCGTCAAGCGACCAACCGTTTAAGCCGGTGAAGTGGGTCAGGAGGCCTTCAGCAAAACTAATGGCCGTGCCACTGGGCGCGTCTTTTTTGGCGGTGTGGTGCACCTCTTCAATGCTCGGGGTGTACTGGTCTCGGTACGGAGCCATCAGGCGCGCCAATTCCTCATTTGCCCTCAGGGCGAGCTGCACGCCAAGGCTGAAGTTGGACGCGTAGACCAAACGATTTGACGCGTGTGCAAATGTTTCTGAAACGGAAGGGAGCGCGTCAAACCACCCCGTGGTGCCGCACACCACTGGGGTCTTTAGCTCTGCCAAGCGTCGCAGGTTACCTACTGCCGCGTCGGGTTGGGTGAATTCGATGACCACATCAGCGCCATTGAGGTCCCATTTGTCGGAACTTCGAATGCGCGCCACCACTCGGTGTCTGCGTGCAGTAGCTTCAGCCTCAATGGCTTGCCCCATTTTTCCGTAGCCCAAAAGAGCGATGTTTAGTGCCATGCCAGCGTCAGTTGTGCTCCAAAGGTAGTTTGCGGTCCAAATGCAGGGCGGAACCGGGCGCTCAAGTTCGGCGATACGTCAAAATCCACAAGATGCCCCGCGGCATACGCGTCCAAGACCTGAAATAGGTAGCCTGCGCCTACACCAAGCACCGCGTAATCCCGACGGCGCCGGTAGTCGTTTTGAAGCGAAAACAATTGATTCGTTGAAAACTGGCCGTCAAACTCGTCGACGGTCAATGGGTCGTTGTCCAGCCGAAGGTCAATTGCCGTAGTTAAACGATTGTAACTGCGTTGGTTTTGGTAGAGGTAGTACCCGCTTCCCGCCATAATTCCCCACGCAATCGGCGCCTTCCAAATCTGCTTGTTCAGAATTTGGCCCGCACCTGGAATAAGCGCACTCGCAACCGCTGCCTTTTCAGGAGGACCCCAAGCGCGCGGTGCACGGGCAGAATCTGATTGGGCCCAAAGGATGGGGCCGCTAAGAAAAAGGAGAATGAAGATGGCGCGCACTGTGGGTCAAAAGTAGGCTTAGCACCTTATACGAACTACTTTTGCCCGCTCATTCAGAGGTCCCGTAGCTCAGCTGGATAGAGCATCTCACTTCTAATGAGACGGTCGCGCGTTCGAATCGCGCCGGGATCACAACAAAAAAAGGCGCCCAAAAGGCGCCTTTTTACGTCGGGAAGACAGGATTCGAACCTGCGACCCTCTGGTCCCAAACCAGATGCGCTACCACCTGCGCTACTTCCCGAGGGCGGCAAAGGTATGAATTTCTAATTAACAATCCCGTATTTCTAGAGATCTGCCCCCAATCTTTAGTTATGAACAGAATTTCGCAAAGAGGTACCGCCTACTAGAATAATTTCTAGCATGTTAAACTCCTGAATGCCCTTTCAATTGGTGAAACATGTTTAGAAATACTCTTAAATATTTTACCAAATTTTCATGGATCGTTCCTAAATTGCCCCCTCGACGAAAAGCTAAACACATGAAAAAAATCTACTTCTGGTTGCTTACCCTCTTAGTGAGCATCACCAACTTCGCTCAGGTGACGTTGAACTCCACCACAGGGAGCACGGGTTACACCGGTTCGAATAGCTGTGGTACAGGAGCTGCGGGATCATGCTACATCACGTTCGCCGTTCAGAATACATCGGGTTCACCAATTCAGATTACTCAGGTTGGTCAGTGGACAACAACGTCACACAATGCTACTACCGCTGATTTGTACGTTAGCTCGACCTCTTTGAGTGGAGCGCCAGGGGGAGCATTTTCGACAACAACCCCACCTTCTGGTTGGTCATTGGCTGCTTCGGGCACCATTTCAGGTATCACTGCTACAGGAGTTAACAACGTACTAACTGGTTTAAACATAGTAGTTCCTGCCGGCACGACGTACCGATTTGCTCTTGTTCCTACAGGAACCGTGAGCTACAGTGGTACAGGTGTAGGGACCGCGTCGCCGAATACCTTTTCGAATAGCGGAATCAACCTTTTAGTTGGTGATGCCCAAATCGCTGGAAGTTACATAGGCTATGGTGGTGCAAACAACCCACGCTTTTTTACAGGTTCTGTAACGTTCGTGCCCTTGGCGCCATGCGTAGGATCACCCAATGCGGGCACTACCACGGCAAGCGCAACTGCGGTGTGCCCACTTCAAAACTTTAACCTTGAATTGACCGGAGCCACGCTTGCCTCAGGTATTTCATACCAGTGGGAAAAGTCGACAACCGGTACCGGTTCATGGACTCCAATCACAGGTGCAACCACATCAAACGTTACCGTGTCGCAGACAGCGGACACCTACTACCGTTGTGCAGTGACTTGTGCCAATTCATCGCTGACAAGCTACTCTACGTCTGTTCAGATTACCACTTTGGCCAACTTGGCAGGGGGTACCTACACCATTGGCTCAGGTGGAACCTATGCCAATTTTACCGCGGCATTCGCGGCAGCTTCATGTGGTGTTGCCGGACCAGTCGTGTTTCAGGTTCTTGCAAACTCGGGACCATACAATGAGCAATTGACGATCAATGAAATCCCCGGAATGTCTGCGACGAATACCATCACGGTGAAGGGAAATTTCAATACACTGACCAATTCCGTAACGACGGGTGGTTACCATACACTCTATCTCAATGGAGCAGATTATTTGAGGTTTGAAGATCTGACCATCGAAGCGGCAGGTACGACTAACGGTTGGGGTGTGCGCATGAGCAACAATGCGAACAACAACACCTTCAAGCGCTGCATTATTAAAACGTCAGAAACGTCAACATCTACACTTTTTAGCGCCTTTACGTTGACCTCTTCTGCAACATCTTCAGCTACGACAGGTGGGTCGTCTGCTTCTAATCTGCTCATTGATTCGTGCCAGATTATTGGTGGCTATTATGGATTGGCGCTTTTAGGCAACGGTCTTACTATGGGTACACGCCCAAGTAACAATACGGTCCGAAACTCTACGATTTCGAACTTCTACATCTATGGAATTTATGCCTACGGTCAAAATAACTTAAGCATTTTAAATAACGATATCAATCGAATTTCACGTGCTACAGTGAGCACCTGTTATGGCATGTACAACTATGGTCGGAACCCAGGATTTCGATTCACTGGTAACCGTGTGCATGACCTTGGTGGTGCCTCAGGTACGGCCAATTTTACTGGATATTTGATGTACGGAAGTAGCTTGACAGGTACTGCGTCAAATCGTGCATTGATTGCGAATAATGCCATTTACAACGTAAACAATGGCACCGGAACATTATATGGCATGTATATGCTATCTACGGATACTACAGACTTTTACCACAACACGTTAGACTTTAATTCATCAACATCTACTGCTACAAGTACAGTTTATGGAGCGTACTTTTCAGGTAACCTGAACAGCGTAAACTTCAAGAACAACCTGATCAGTATCGCATCTGCGGGAACAGGTCAGAAGTACTGCCTCTACAATGCCTCGACGACTGCTCTAATTAGTTCAAATTACAACGGACTCCACCTCAACAATCCAGGTGGAACATTGAATTTTGTCGGAGCCCGTTCGGCGACGGCCCGCTATACCACGGTTGCAGACTGGTCAACTGCAACTGGAGCGGATGCTAACAGCCTTGGATCTAATCCTCTGTTTATTAATGTGGCCACAGGCGACGTGACTCCCGGTGCTTTTGGATACAACAACGCGGGAACTCCAGTGTTTGGCTTGGTTCCGACTGACATCAATGGTGCAGCGCGCAGTTCGACAACTCCAGACATTGGAGCGGTAGAGTTCACTCCTACAGGCTGCCCAGCACCATTTGCGGTGACCGTTTCAAATGTTCGCGCAAATTCTGCCCAAGTAACGTTTAGTAGCCTGTCAGCTGCCGTGGATCTCCAATGGGGCCCTAAAGGATTTACTCCAGGAACAGGACAAGGCACGACGATTACCACCACGACTTATACCATGACGGGACTCACATCCTATACCTCTTATGACCTTTATCTTTCAGGTAACTGTGGTGCGGGTCAGACGTCTGTATGGGTTGGGCCCTACAGCTTTGTGACTCCTGTCCAGGTTGGATGGGTCGAGAACTTCACTGCGGGTTACGATCCGTTAGCGACGGTACCCAAGCCAATGCTTTGGTCTGAGCTGAATGGCCCAGCGGCTAACCCAACGGTCATTGCGTCGAACACATCTGCATGGATGCAAAGTGGTTGGCTAAACAATGGCACCACGGGTGCTATTGAAAATGGTGTGCCCGTTGCGTCCTCTACGACGCAAGGTTGGACCGTAACCCCGTCGATTGACCTTGGCGACGTGGCTCATACTACCTACTTTGAGTGGGATATGGGTGCAACCACATCAGGTGGTACCACTGCCGGAGTGATGGGACTCGACGACTCTGTGATGGTAGTGATTTCTACAACCAATGGAGCTACGTGGAACCGCACTTCCGCATTGAAAAAGTATCATCGTATGAGCGGAATGAGCCCCTTTGGCGGTCGCTACTCTCTGAATTTGAGTGCGTACACGGGCTTGGTTAAGATTGGTTTCTACGTTGAAAGTTTGACCTCAAGCGCAGCACATCCGTTTGCTACGGGCTACGATGTGCATGTGGACAACGTTGCCCTTACTGCAACACAGTCGCCATGTTTGGTTCCGGATGTGACTTTAGCTACCACACCCGCAACGGCTACGGTCTCTTGGACGCCAGCTGCAACGGGTGGTCAGATTGCTTGGGGTCCTGTGGGCTTTAGCATAGGTTCGGGTGCATCAGGTGCAAACCAGGCTGCGGCGTCAACGAACCCATACACCATTACTGGCTTAACTCCTGGCACTGGATATCAGGTGTACTACCAAACGGCATGTGGCGCAACTGCAGGTCAGTGGGTAGGGCCATTCACATTTAGTACCCCATGTTTAAGTGCGATGAGCGGTGCCTACACGGTGGACATCAATGGAACTGGAGCTAACAACTTCACCACCCTCGCGGCTGCGGTGAACGCACTCGGTGTGTGTGGCATTTCGGGTCCAGTTACCATTACACTGGCGGGTTATGAGCACACCGGTGGATTGAGCCTTGCCCTCATTCCAGGTGCCAGTGCGACGAACACGGTAACTTTCCAAGGTGCAGCCGCAGGAGGTTCCTCAATCAAAGGAACCGTTGGCCAATTTGGCGCGGTGGTTTTCAACGGAACCCAGCACGTGAAAATTCAAAACCTCACGGTAAATGCACCCGCTATGTCAGGTGTCATTTTGACGGGAGGAGCCGAGTACATCACGATTCACAACAACACAATCCTTGCGGATACCACTGGAACCACGTCGACCATTGCGGGGATTGCGTCGACTGCCAGCTTGACATCGGTTTCAGCGTATGGAAACAATGCCAACCACATTACTGTGACCGACAACGTCATCAAGGGTGGCTACTACGGTGTGCGCTTTAACGGAACCAGCACTACGGTTCGATGCAACGACATCGTGTTCTCGGGTAACACGGTTAAAAAGGCATACTACTACGGCTACTACGCCTACTATATGGATGATTTAGTGATCAACGATAACGTGATCAACAACTTCCGTAATTCGTTCAACTATGCGATGTACGGGTACTATGTGAACGAAGTTGAGGTTCAGCGCAACTTCTCTGAATCGTACTACTACGGAATCGTGTTGGGCTACTTAAATCGTGACTACAAGCCTGCAGTTAATTCGTTGATTGCAAACAATATGTTCATCGGAACGAGCAGCTATGGTGGCTACTTCCCTTACGCACGCTACATGAACATGTACTACAACACCTTCAAGGGTTCGAGCTACGGTTGCTACATGTTGACCTCAACAGGTACCTCGCAATCCAAGGTGCTGAACATGCGCAACAACATCTTCCAGGGCGGAACCTACGCGTTCTACTTCAGTGGCACTTCTATGGACTCGGTGACGATGGACTACAACGTGTACAACCATGGCGGAGCCACATTCGTGTGGTATGGCGCCGCCCAAGCGAGCCTTGCAGCTTGGAAGACAGCATTCCCAGCGTTAAATGCCAACTCATCTACGAACCAAGTTGTCTTCGCAGGCAACAATGACCTTCACGTGGTGAACGGTGGACCGAACAACATCGGAACTCCAATTGCCGGATTCATCACTGACATCGACGGTGATGTGCGCTCAACGACCACGCCAGATATTGGTGCGGACGAGTACACCCCGATCGACTACGACATGTCACTTGAAATGATTCAAGGCATCGCAGGTTGCGGTGATTCAAATGCCTATGCTACTGTAGTGGTGAAGAATCGTGGCAACCAGGTTGCTACGGGCTACACTGCGACGATTGAGCTGAATGGTCCAAACGGAGTCGCTACCCAGCAGGCTGCATTGACGGGAATCTCCATTCCGAGTTTTGGTTCTGACACAGTTCAAGTGGGTCCATTTAACACTTACGCGGGCGGAGCATTCGCGGTACAGGGTTGGGTGACCTACGCCAACGACCAAGTGGCATCGAACGATAGCCTCAATGGTGGAGTTCGCAATACCACTTCAATCATTCCTGCGACCGTTGCACAAACTCCAGTGTGCTTCAATGCAGATTCGGTGACCTTTGTGGCCAATGCCATTCCTGGCGTTCGCTACGCATGGTACCCCACGGCGACCGATACCGTGGCGATTGTGGATGGCGACAGCTTGACCGTTGCTCTTGATCCAAATGCGACCTACTATTTGGGTTACCGCTCGTCAATTGATACCATTGTCCAGAACGTGGGCACATTGGCATCAACCAGTACCAACATCACTCCGTACAAGACATTCTACCACGATGGACGCGCACAGTACATCATCTATGCCGACGAGCTTCAGGCTGCGCTTGGCGGTGCAAACCCATCGCTGATCAGCGGAATCGCCTTTGACGTAGTGTCTTCAGCGGCTCAGGGATTGAATGACTTCACGGTGAAGGCGGGCAACATCCCGACGATTCCGACGACTGGATACATTGACAACACGGGCTTCACCACGGTATTTAACACGGCAACGTACAATACGACTGCGGGATGGAACCTTCACAATTTCAGCACGCCAGTCCTTTGGGATGGAGTAAGTGATTTCTGTGTGGAGGTGTGCTTCAATAACACGTCATACACATCGAACTCAAGTGTTCGATACGAAACCTTGACGCGCAAGGGCACGATTGATGGCTTTGCCGATGCCGGTGCTGCCAGCGGATGTACTCCAGGTACGGTGAGCGCGACCCATTCGAACAACCGTCCAAACTTCAAGCTTGTAGCTGAAGCTCAGGCCTGCTCGAACCTTCGCTTGCCAGTAACTGCACTCATCGATTCAACGACTGCTACTGCGGTTGCGAACTTCGCTGAGGTGAATCCTGCGACCGGAACCTTTGAGTTCTACGCCAACACCTCTACAGGCCAAACCTTTGATTGGACCTACGGCGACGGCAACTCGGGCAGCGGCGACACTGCTACCCACACCTACGGCGCAGCTGGCGTATTCACGGTAACCCTCGTGGTCACCGACTCCACCTGCAGCACGGCT
>Ga0102875_1000449_pt1 | contig 15658 bp, 14 predicted proteins | sample Colrivmet1547B02_FD_78185 | JGI IMG/M metagenome (GOLD analysis project Ga0102875, IMG submission 78185) | Estuarine microbial communities from the Columbia River estuary - metaG 1547B-02 | ecosystem: Environmental > Aquatic > Marine > Intertidal zone > Estuary | place: USA: Columbia River... | reverse complement strand
GGCACCACCACCACTGTATCCACCACCACCACCGGCTCTTCGATTATTCCAGCTTGAAGTCCCACCTCCTCCACCAAAACCACCGACTCCAATATTCGAACCACCGTTCGCTCCATTAATAAAGGCAATACCACCCCCAGCACCAGTACCATTTCCATTGATTCCACCACCACCATCTGCCGAACTAGCCGTCCCCCCCCCTGCGCCACCTACACCACCTACTCCATTAATAGGCCCCGTCGCTCCATTACCACCGTTAATTCCAAGTAATGCATCAGAAATACTATTAAAAGTCAACGAATGACTTCCACCGCCTCCTCCGGCAACAATCAATGGCGTATTATTAGCCAAGGTCACAAACGAACCACCTCCTCCACCAAATTGATTTGAGTATGAGCCTATTGGAACAGGCGCTTGTTGTCCAACAACAATTTTAAGTTGTTGTCCAGCGGTTAGATTAAACGTGCCTATCATACGAGCACCACGCCCACCGTTTGTACCGTATCCCTTTGCGCCTCGGGTTTCTATTACATAAGTTCCAGTAGTTGGAACAGTCCATAACTGAATACCCGCATTAGACGTTACCTGGCCTGCCAAAGGAGTTCCTACATATGCAGTATTTACCTGTGCCTGAGAAGGACCAAAACGGCCCGTTGCGCCACAAGTTGTAAACGTATATGTAGGTAATTGAACTGCCCCCCCAGTTGTAGTTGAAACATAATACGTAGTACTTGAATTCAGCACGGGTGTTGTATAACTTGCCGATGTAGAAACTTGCGTAGTACCGGCAGCATCACTATACCAAACATAATTTGAGCCACCCGATGCTGTGAGTGATGTACTGGCAGAACCACAAAACACCGTATTTCCAGTAACAGTTGGGACAGGAGGAGATGGGTTTACTGTTATTGTAATCGTTGCACAATTTGGCCCAAACTGTCCTCCGCTGTTATTGTTAACGAAATAGGTAGTAGTAGTATTTGGCGTTACTGTAAGGGTTGCACCCGTTCCAATTTGAGCGCCCCCACAAGAACCCGTATACCAATATTGGGTGCCAAAAGCACCTAAAGCAGTTAATGTTACGCTTTGTCCCGAACAAATAGTGGTTGTCGAAGCAGAAATCCCGGTAGGCGCAGGAGTTGTCCCGGAACAATTTGTTGAACGATAACCGAAAGTTCTTGTAGCCACATTACCACATTGCGGGGAACAGCAATTACCTACATTAAAATAGAATAACCCTGTAGATGGTGCCGTCCAAGAAAGGTACGATCCGAGTCCACAATAATCATCATTTGTAACAAGGGCTCCAGAAACTATTCCGCTAGATATGGTAATGTATGTGTCTCCACTATAAGATGCCGCGGGAGCCACGCTGTTACAGTACGTGAATTGATACGTACAGCCCGCAGTAGCATTAAATGTGTAATAACCGAGTGCGTTATGGGACTGATATTGCCAAGTTAAATTCGGGGCAAGTGAGCCGAGGGGATTATTACAAAATGCCTGTGCATTAACCGTTGAAGTACATAGAAAAAATACAAAGAAAACAAACACCCCTCGATAGCGATTGGAAATCAGGGCATTAATAAAATCAGTAAATGATTTAGTCAGAAATATCATAGTAGGTGAGATGCATTAAATTTAGCAAATCACTTATGAAAATCTAAGTACAATGATTATTTATGCCATTTGACCTTACAAAACGAAGGTCTCCATGAACTTTGTGGTAAAATCCCCCTCAATAAACTTGGGATCTTGCATTAATTTTTGATGAAAAGGTATTGTTGTGTTAACCCCTTGAATGATATATTCATCCAATGCCCGACGCATTTTCAGTATGGCTTCTTCACGTGTTTGAGCGACTACAATTAGCTTAGAAATCATAGAATCATAATTTGGAGGAATGGTATATCCTGCATAAACATGCGTATCAATTCGCACTCCGTGGCCTCCAGGTGAATGATAGTCTGTTATTTTGCCTGGAGAGGGTCTAAACTCATTATATGGGTCTTCTGCATTAATTCTGCATTGGATAGCGTGAAGAATAGGTGTGTAATTCTTTCCAGAGATCTTCTCGCCAGCGGCTAATTTAATTTGTTCTTTCACCAAGTCGAAATTTATTACTTCTTCCGTAATGGTATGTTCTACTTGGATACGAGTATTCATTTCCATGAAATAAAAATCGCGATTTTTATCGACAAGGAATTCCACAGTACCAACACCTTCATAACGAACGGCCTTTGCTGCTTTAATCGCGGCTTCACCCATTTTGTCTCTAAGTTCTGAGGTCATGAAGGGAGATGGCGTTTCTTCTACTAATTTCTGGTGTCTCCGTTGAATAGAGCAATCTCTTTCTGAAAGGTGACAGGCATTCCCGTATTGGTCTCCAGCGATTTGAATTTCGATATGACGAGGTTCTTCAATGAATTTTTCCATGTATACTCCATCATTGCCGAAGGCTGCCGCTGCCTCTTGCCGGGCAGAATCCCAAGCTTCTTGCAGGTCCTCTTCTTTCCAAACAATGCGCATTCCTTTTCCTCCACCACCAGCTGTCGCTTTTAATATGACTGGGTATTTAATGCGTTCGGCATTAACTCTGGCATCCTCAACATCTTTTAATAGGCCTTCTGAACCTGGAATACAAGGAACCCCGGCTTTTATCATCGTAGCTTTTGCGGTTGCTTTATCGCCCATAGCTGCAATTTGTTCAGGAAGGGCACCGATAAATTTAATACCATGCTCTTGACATACTCTTGAAAACTTTTCGTTTTCGGAAAGGAATCCATATCCTGGATGAATCGCGTCAGCATTAGTGATTTCAGCGGCTGCAATTATGTTAGGAATGGATAAATAAGACTTCGCGCTAACAGGGGGTCCAATACACACTGCTTCATCGGCAAATCTAACGGGTAGAGAATCTTTATCGGCAGTGGAATATACAGCAACTGTTTTAATTCCCATTTCTTTACAGGTACGAATAACCCGCATGGCAATTTCACCACGATTGGCAATTAGAATTTTCTTAAACATACGTAATTATTATGCTGGTTCAACCAAGAATAAGGGTTGATCAAATTCTACAGGCGTAGCATCATCAACAAGGACTTTCACAATTCTACCACTCACTTCGGATTCGATTTCATTGAACAATTTCATTGCCTCAATAATACAAATTTTGTCTCCTTTTTTGATTTCAGAACCAACTTCTGCAAAAGGTGGTTTATCTGGACTTGAAGACCGATAAAATGTTCCAATCATTGAGGATTTAATCGTAATGGTCGAAGTGCTTTCTGATGGAGTTGAAGCAGCAGCCTCCGTATTGTTTGAAGCTAGTGCTGGAACAGGAGCCGGAGCTGAATTCATTACTGGCGCAGCCACTGGTGGTGCCATGTAAACACCAGAAGGAACAAGGTTTGGTCCTTTAATATTTATTTTAAATCCATCTTTTTCAATTTCAACCTTTCCAAGGCCAAGCTTAGAAACTAGTTTAATTAAGTCTTTAATTTCTTCGTTATTCATAGTGTAAAATTAAGAATTATATGCCCATTTAATATATACTGCACCCCAAGTAAATCCACCACCAAAGGCACTCAAAATTATATTATCTCCTTTTTTTAGTTGTTTCTCATAATCCCACAAGCAAAGCGGTAAGGTGCCGGCTGTAGTATTTCCATATTTTTGAATATTGATCATTACCTTTTCTTTAGGCAATCCCATGCGATTAGCTGTTGCATCAATGATACGCAAATTAGCTTGATGAGGGACCAACCAAGCAACATCCTCACTGCTCAAGTTGTTTTTTTCCATGATTTCAGCGGAAACCTCAGCCATATTGGTTACAGCAAATTTAAACACCTGCTTTCCTTCTTGTTTTACGAAGTGCATTCTATTCTCTACAGTTTGAATGCTCGCCGGATTAACTGATCCGCCGGCTGGTTGTAATAAATATTCTCTTCCTGAACCATCGCTACGTAAGATAAAGTCTTGGATACCCATTCCTTCATGGTTCGGTTCGATCAACACTGCCCCAGCCCCATCTCCAAAAATAACACAAGTCGTACGGTCTTCATAATCGAGGATTGATGTCATTTTATCAACTCCTACTACTACAACTTTCTTATATCTTCCTGTTTCTATAAACTGTGCTGCAGTGGAAATCGCGTAAATGAAACCTGAACATGCTGCAATTAAATCATACCCCCAAGCATTTGTCATGCCTGTTTTATCACACAAGACATTCGCTGTACTTGGAAATGGATAATCTGGGGTTACTGTGGCCAGAATTACTAACTCAATATCTAGGGGATCCGTATTTGTTTTTTTTAGGAGTCCTTCCACGGCTTTAGCTGCCATGTCTGAAGAGGCGCCATTCTTCATAATTCGGCGCTCTTTAATACCGGTGCGGGTTGTAATCCATTCGTCAGATGTATCGACGATTTTTGCCAAGTCTTCATTTGAAAGAATATCTTCAGGAACATATCCCTGAACACCTGTAATTGCCGCGTAAATTTTACTCATTATTTAAATGCTTTAGTGATTTTGACCGACAATTTATTTACGGCCACTTGGTTGGCATGCAGAATCATATTTAATACAGCCGTTTCATTGCTAGAACCATGGCCAATTACTACATTGCCTTTTACGCCGAGAATTGGTGTTCCGCCGTAATTCTCAAAGTTAAATAAATTAAAATAATCATCTTCGATACCTCTGGTTTTTACCAAATTGTAAAACCCTTCTGCCTCTTTTAATACCACATTTCCAGTGAAGCCATCACAAACGATTACATCTGCCTTGTTTGTAAAAATGTCTCTCCCCTCCACATTTCCAATAAAGTTGATCGAATCAGACTCTTGAAGTAACTTGTATACAGCCTGTGTTAAAAGGTTTCCTTTGGATTCTTCTTCACCTATATTCAACAAGCCAATTCTTGGCTGCTCGATTTTCAAGATATGTTCAGCATATAAAGATCCCAGTTCAGCAAATTGATAAAGAACATCAACTTTACAATCTGCATTTGAACCGACATCCAATAAAACAGATTTTTTTCCATTAATGCAGGGAATAGTTGCTGTGATGCACGGTCTAATTACTCCAGGTATGGTATTAATCTTGTAGATTGCGCCTACTAACATTGCACCTGTATTTCCTGTGCTAGCAAAAACATCAATTTTACCTTCACTTAGAAAATCTAGGCCAACAGAAATGGAAGCATTTGGTTTTCGAGAAAAGGCACGGGTTGGATGGTCATCCATTCCGATAATTTCAGGAGAGTGAATAATTTCGAAATCTGAGGCATTCTCAGACAACGAAGCTAACCCATTACGTATTTCAGCTTCATCTCCAAAAAGAAAAATACGAGAGTTTCCGTTCAATGCTTTATTCGCTTGAACAGCTCCCAATAGATTTACCTTCGGCGCAAAATCGCCGCCTGAAACATCTAATCCAATATTCATTTAAAGGTAATTATACCGCAGCTTCTTCTTTCTCTGCTACGACTTTGCCTTTGTAGTATAATTTTCCTTCATGCCAATGTGCATGATGAAATAAATGCGGCTGACCTGTAGTTGGACATGTTGCAACGTTAGCAGCAACAGCATTCTTATGGGTTCTTCTTTTGTCTCTTCGTGTGGTAGAAATACGACGTTTAGGATGTGCCATTTTTACTTATTATATATTATTTAATTCAATTTATTTAATGCGGACCAACGAGGGTCAATTTCTGTCTTTTTTTCTTGAGAGGCTGGAGGTTTACTTAAAAACTTTAACACGTCTGGATTACACCCGTCATTTGCATGAACAAATCGCGAGGGGAGCGAAACCACTATAAGTTCATAAATGGGTTGAAACATGTCTATCTGATAGCTGTCTGGCGGAAGAATAACCAATGATTCATCTAATGATTCTTCGATGCCAAATTTATAAATCAACTCCATCTGCCCTTCTACGTCGAGCTTCATGTTTTCGTTACATCGATCACATAAAACATCTATCGAAGCCTCAATTGTCAAGGAAAGCAACATCATAGTTTCTTTTTTCTCCAATTGAGCATTAACGATTCCATTTCCGCTTTGTATACCAAAACTCTCACAAGAATCAAAGAACGATGCCTCGAGTATGTACTCAAAGCAGTGTTTGCCAAGTTTTAACCCTGAAAACTGCAGTATGTATGGACTACTTTTTAACATGATAAAAAAGGCGGGTGTAAAGTTACTGCATTTTTTTGAATTGCCCAAAGAACGCCCGTTAGGCAATTCCTTCTGATTCCTTATTGCCGGCAGTAAAGCCCAAGGGGTTTGAGTTATTTAATTTATAATTATGTCTATTTCTTATTGAATCAATTGCCAAATACAATGCGTTTCGCATACCTTCGTCTGATGCTTCGCCTTTTCCAGCCAGCTCAAATGCGGTGCCGTGTCCAGGAGAAGTTCTTACTATAGAAAGGCCCGCGGTGTAATTAACTCCACTATCAAAGGCTATTGCTTTGAATCCGGTTAGTCCTTGATCGTGATACATCGCTAATACTGCATCAAACTCAAAGCAACTTCCTGATCCAAAAAAACCATCGGCGGAGTATGGGCCAAAGGCTAATACACCGGCGTTTTTTGCATTGCTAATCGCTGGCGATATCTGCTCCATTTCCTCTACACCTATTGTTCCGGTTTCACCAGCATGCGGATTAAGGCCAAGAACAGCTATTTTAGGTTTGACTATATTAAAATCCTGTCTCAGCATTAAATCAAGGCCCTTAATAGCACCCACAACCGTTTCTTTAATAACCGCAGCCGGAATATCTTTAATTGCGATATGGTTTGTCGCCAATGCTACATTCAGGCGCTCAGAACAGAGGACCATTAATGCTCCTTCTGCTCTAAACCGTTCATTATAAAACTCTGTATGCCCTGTAAATGTAGGCGCAACGGAGTGCATGTTTTGTTTCGAAACAGGTGACGTAACTATTCCGTCAATGGCTTTTGCTGTTAAATCTTCAGCAGACTTTTCAAGTGCCCAAAGAGCAATTTTAGCCGAAGACTCAGTTGGTTTACCCTCCATTATTTCGACGCTTTCTTTAGGGCTAATCACGTTTAATTTACCCGGCTGTGCCTGATTAACATGTTGAATTGTTTGAACAGGTAAATCTTCCTGACTTAGTTGTTTTTTCCACTTATTTATCAAAAATAAGGGGCAATAAGCTATAACTGTTGTCTCTTGGAGCAACCGATGGTCAGCAAACATTTTAACAATAAGTTCAGGTCCAATCCCAGCTGGATCTCCGCAGGTTATTCCTATTTTCATTTTGCGGGCTTGGTCTTTGTCCATTGTGGATGATTTTTAATAAACTCGAACAACAGGCGAGCACCATATCCTGTACCCCCTTTTGGGCGATAGTGTTTGGGAGCTTCAAGCCAAGTGGGACCTGCAACATCTAAATGAATATACGGCGACTTAACAAACGTCTCAAGGAATTTGCCCGCTGTAATCATTCCGGCGTCTGGTCCACCAATGTTCTTTAAATCGGCAATTTCAGATTTCATTGGTTCTAGATAATCATCCCAAAAAGGAAACGAAACTACCCGTTCATGGGTGTTCAATCCAGCATGTTGAAGCTGTTCGATTACCAATGGATCGGCATTACCCATGGCAATCGATGCGGTTGTGCCGATTGCCCTCAACGCTGCCCCCGTTAGGGTGGCCGCACTTAACACTAATTCCGGATTAAATTTGTCCGCATAAGACAACGCGTCAGCAAGTATCATCCGGCCTTCAGCGTCTGTGTTTAACACTTCGACGGTGGATCCATTAAACATTTTAATAATGTCGCCAGGGGCATACGCCTCTCCCCCGGGTCTGTTGTCGGTAGCGGGAATAAGGCCTATAACTTCAACGGGAATAGATAATTCAGAAAGCATAAATATCGCTCCAGCCACCATTGCTGCGCCTGCCATATCACTTTTCATAGAATCCATACTGCCTGGTGTAGGTTTAAGGCTTAACCCTCCTGTGTCGTAGACCACTCCCTTTCCAACTAAGACAATTGGTTTTTTATTGGTTGGTTTAGACGGCTTATAATGAATCACCGTAAGCGTAGGTGGGGTAAGAGATCCTTTATTAACGGCTAATAAACCGCCCATCTTCATGGCTTTTATTTTGGTGTGATTCAAAATATCAACAGAACAATATTTTGCTTCACAAAAAGATTTAATCGCTTTAGCAAAATCCACTGCATTTAAATGAGATACAGGTAGGTTTACCATATCACGTACCCAAGAAACGGCAGTAGCTGTCGTTTTTAATTGGGCCAGTTGCATTTTCGATACCGTTTTCGGTAAAATAATTGAATTTAATTTCGGCTCCTTTTTCTTGCTTAAAAACCGATCAAAACGATAATCTGCCAACAAGGCACCTTCAAGTAAGGCGTATAAATCTTCTTGAATATCAATAACTAAGGTCGATGTTTCATGCTGAAGTAAGCGATAGATTTCAGTTCCTGTAATCCGTTGTTTTTCTAGTGATTCTTTAAACAGGGCGGGTGAAACAAAGACCTCCCACGTTGAGGTTTTGTGGTAATCCCAAAAGGTCCCATCTTTAAAAGTATAGTCACTTTTCAAACTTACATGAATACTATCTTTAGCATTGGAGGTATATTTCAGTTCAATCATGGTGCAAAATTAACATTAAAATAAAGGTGCCAATTGATTTTCTATCCGAGTTAATATTCGCGGCACCAATATCGGTGTAGGGAGGTCGTGAACAGCTTCCAGTGTGATCCAATTCCCCTCATCTTCGGACTGTTTTTCAAAAGACATACAGACCGCGTAATTCAACCGTTGGTGGCTCAACACATGAACGGAATGACCTATTAAAACGGCGGATTCCCTGCTCAGGTTATCAAGGAACTCCACTTCTGAATGATATTCAATAAATGGAAACAAATACAGGTTTTCCCAGATAGACCCTTTTTGTTGTTTGACCATCAGGATTTCTCTCTTATTTATTGAAAGCCTAAATAACAAATACCGATTTATTGCTTTCTTTTTGGGTTTTTTAACTGGTCGAAGATGTTGCGATTGACTTGTTCTTGCCATACAAAACTCCATAAGGGGACACTCAGTACATACGGGTGATTTTGGGGTGCAAATTAAGGACCCCAAATCCATAAGCGCTTGATTAAAATCACCAGGGCGATCCGTTGAAAGGATTTCATTTGCATAATCTTTAATCACACGAGCTGTAGTCGCTGATTCAACCGGGTCCGATATATCTAATAATCTTGAAACAATGCGAATAATATTTCCATCAACAGCCGCTACAGGTTCATTGTAACTTATCGAACTAATTGCGGCAGCGGTATACGCTCCAATACCGGGAAGTTTGATCAGTTCCGTATACTGAGTTGGAAACACACCGTTATATTCCTTCATAATCTGCCGAGCAGCCTTGTGTAGGTTCCTTGCTCTAGAATAATATCCCAATCCTTTCCATGCTAATAAGACCTCTTGTTCATCCGCATGTGCTAACGCTTCAACCGTCGGAAAAGCAGTAATCAACCGATAATAAAAAGGTGCTCCTTGTTCAACCCGAGTTTGTTGTAAAACAACTTCGCTAATCCAAATAAAATAAGGGTTTTTGGAGGTTCTCCAGGGTAAATCGCGTTTATTTTGGTCATACCACGATAAGATTGCACGTTGAATATTAGCCATTTACGTTTTTTTTGATATATTTTTTAGTAAAAATCAACGATTTAGTGGATTTCTGCGCTATTTTTGTTCCGCGAAATTACAAATTGTCACACTTTATTAACATCAATCAAAAATGACTAAAGCAGATCTTATTGCGAAAATTTCAGAGGAAACCGGATTGGAACGCAACGAGGTGTCGCGTGCCGTTGAATCTATGATGGAGTTCATTAAATCGTCGCTAACAAATGGTCAAAACGTTTATTTGCGAGGGTTTGGAAGCTTTGTTGTGCGTGAACGCAAGCAAAAAACCGGTCGTAACATCTCCAAAAACACTACGATTATTATTCCTGCTCATAACATTCCTTCGTTCAAACCAGCAAAAGTATTTGTAGAGCAAGTAAAAAACAAAGTAAAGGTTAAATAGCCTTTTTTTGCAAATAATTTTTATTTGGCTTACCTTTGCACTCCCTTTATTGGGAGTTTTTGTTTTAACATAGATTCTACAACACTTAAATATATTTAACCATGCCAAGCGGTAAAAAAAGAAAAAGACATAAGATGGCTACGCACAAGCGTAAAAAACGATTGAGAAAAAATCGTCATAAGAAGAAAAAATAATTTCTTTAGTTAGTCTTATTTGACTGTATTAACAGTCAAAAAATACTCCCTTGAGTTTAGAACTTATTGTAGATGTTCGACCGAATGGTGTTTGGTTGGCATTATTGCGTGAAGGGAAGCTGATTGAGCTTCATGAAGAACGGGGAAATTCTGATTTCGCTGTAGGTGATATTTATTTAGGTAAAATTCGCCGACTTTCTCCTAGCCTTAACGCTGCGTTCGTAGATGTGGGCTATGATCGGGATGCATTCTTGCATTATTTAGATCTTGGTTCTAATTTTAATTCTTTAAACAAATACACAAAAGAAGTAATTCGCGGGAAGCAAAGTGTTTCGTCGCTTCAATACTTCAAACTTGAAGCAGAACTTGAAAAGGACGGCAAAATTGATAACCTGCTTTCTTCTAGTCAATTTGTGTTAGTTCAAGTTGCGAAGGAACCAATTTCCTCCAAAGGCCCTAGGCTTTCTTCAGAAATAACATTAGCCGGTAGATATATCGTATTGGCCCCGTTTTCATCCAAAATATCTGTTTCTCAAAAAATACGTTCGCACGAAGAGAAAAAGCGTTTAAAAGATGTAATGGAAGGATTATTGCCAAAGAATTTTGGGGCAATTATTCGTACAGTTGCTGAAAACAAAACAGCAGAAGATATCCAACAAGACTTGGCTCAATTGCTAGAGAAATGGGATTCGATATATAAAAACTTAAAGGGTAGTAATTCTCCCAAACGAATTCTTGGAGAGATCAATACCACCTCATCGATTTTGCGGGATTTACTTAATGCTGATTTTAGTAATGTTCATGTAAACTCTTCCGAATTATTTGAGGAAATCTCAGCCTACGTACAACAGATAGCACCTGGGAAAAATAGCATTGTAAAACTATACGACGGACGAATTCCTATTTTCGAACGGTACGGAATTAACAAACAAATAAAGGTTCTTTTTGGTAAAAAAGTACCTATGCCTAGTGGTGGTTATCTAATCATTGAGCACACGGAGGCAATGCATGTCATCGATGTAAACAGTGGAAATCGAAAGGGTTCAGACGGGCAAGAGTCCAATGCCTTGGCAACCAATGTTGAAGCCGCAGAAGAAATTGCTCGAATTCTCCAATTAAGAGACATGGGTGGGATCATCTGCATCGACTTCATCGACATGCACGACCGAGAGAATAATCGGATTTTATACGATAAAATCAAATTATTCATGAAGAATGACCGTGCAAAGCACAACATCATTCCTCCTTCTAAATTTGGGGTTGTTGAGATTACAAGACAACGGGTTCGTGAAGTAACCGAAATTGAAACAAATGAATCTTGTCCTACCTGTAATGGAAGTGGCGAAATCCAAGCAAGCATTCTCTATGCAGAAGAAATAGAAAACAACTTAGGCTACATGATTCAGGATCGAGGGATTAAAGACGTGTCGTTGCAAGTACATCCATACCTGGAGGGTTACTTTAAAAAAGGTGGTTTATTTCGGTCTATGCAATGGAAATGGTTCTTTAAATTTAAAACTTGGATTCCGATCACACCCAATACAGCCTTTCATATCTTAGAGTATAAGTTCGTTGACAAAAAACAAGAAATTATAACTGTATAATGACTCTCGATGGTAATACACATCGATTTATTCTTGACATGGAGCGATTTTGTGCGTATCAAGAACGAAGTGTATTTGAAATAAAAACCAAATTACACCGGAAAGGCGCTACAGAAGAACAGGTTGCACTTGTCATTAAACACCTCATATCTAACAACTTTTTAAATGAAACTCGATTTGTAGAGGCCTTTGTACAAGGGAAAAGCCGCATTAAGCAGTGGGGAGAACAGCGAATTAAGTCAGGGTTAAGAGCCCACCAAATTTCGGACCCCCTAATCAACCAAGCACTTGCCTTGCTTCCTAAATCAGAGGTTCAAGCTCACCTTAAACGATGGCTACTTAAAAAACAAGACAGCCTAAAAAATGAAGAAGAAGGGCCAAAGAAACGAGCTAAAATCATCCGATTTTTACTTTCGAAAGGCTTTAGCTTGGATGAAATCCTAAAGGCAGTCTAAGCTTTTTTAATGTAAAGTGCCTCCTCTAATTTGAACACTTTAAGGAGTTGATTCTTGGTTAACAATTTTAAACTTAAGTCCCATTGTTTATTGCTACAGTCTATCTTTACACGCACTGCTGCCAATGGTTCGGGTTCATCTGAACAAGCGTTTAAAATTTGTCGGTCCAATTCAGACAGTGTCACATGCTTCTCTGGACGCATTTGAGGGAAAAACAACACTTCTTGAATCGACTGATTATCGGTCAACAACATCACTAAACGGTCCATTCCGATTCCGATTCCTGAAGTTGGTGGCATCCCATATTCAAGCGACCGAAGAAAATCCTGATCTATAAACATGGCTTCATCGTCACCGCGTTCAGAAAGCGCTAGTTGCGCCTCGAACCGCTCTCGCTGATCAATTGGATCATTTAATTCTGAATAGGCATTTGCTATTTCTTTTCCATTGATCATTAACTCAAAACGCTCCGTTAAGGCAGGGTTAGTGCGGTGACGTTTACATAACGGAGACATTTCAATGGGGTATTCAGTAATAAAGGTCGGATTGATGTATTTCGGCTCACATTTCTCTCCAAAAATCTCATCAATTAATTTTCCGATTCCCATTTCTGGCGCAGTGTCAATATTCAATTGTCGACATATCTCACGAAGCTGATCTTCCGTTTTATCTGCGATATCAAAACCCGTATGTTCAAGAATTGCATCACGCATGCTGATTCGTTTGAATGGAGCTTTGAGCGAAATCTGCTGGTCACCCATTTTAATTTCTGTTGTTCCACAAACGGTTAATGCAATTTCTTCAATTAACGATTCGGTAAAATTCATCATCCACTCATAATCTTTGTACGCTACATACAATTCCATGACCGTAAACTCTGGGTTATGGGTTCGATCCATTCCTTCATTGCGGAAATCCTTCGCAAACTCAAACACCCCGTCGAAACCACCCACAATTAAACGCTTTAAATACAACTCGTTTGCAATACGTAAATAAAGCGGAATGTCTAGGGCATTATGATGGGTAACAAAGGGTCTAGCGGAAGCGCCTCCCGGAATGGGTTGCAAAATTGGTGTTTCAACCTCTAGGAACCCAAAACGATCAAATACCTTTCGCATTACTGAAAACACCTGAGATCGCTTAATAAACGTATCCTTAACTCCGGGGTTAACCACCAAGTCTACATAGCGTTGTCGGTAACGCAATTCTGCATCAGTAAATGCATCGTGCGTATTACCTTCTGCATCAACTTTAGGCAAGGGAAGTGGTTTTAACGACTTGCTTAAAATGGTTAACGAAGTAACATTGATGGAAGTTTCACCAACTTGAGTCTTGAACACCGTGCCCTCAATTCCGATGAAATCTCCTAAATCAAGAAGTTTTTTAAACACTTCATTATAAAGGGTTTTATCCTCGTTAGGACAAAGTTCATCGCGATTGATATACAACTGAATACGGCCAGAACTATCTTGCAATTCGGCAAAAGATGCCTTACCCATGATGCGTTGACTCATCATGCGTCCTGCCATTTTCACCTGATTGTTTTCAATAAAATCGGCCTTTACCGATGCTGCCAAATGCGATACCGAAAATGTTGCGGCGGGATACGGTTCAATGCCTAGTTCTCTTAATTTAGATAAGGAGGAACGGCGTTGTAATTCTTGTTCAGATAATTCTTGACTCATTCAATATTGGTTTATCGATGCAAAGATAAGGGATGTTTGGGCTCTTATAGATTAAAAAGAAGCATTCCAATACTAAAATATATAAACAACCCAATAATATCATTCAATGTAGTAACAAAAGGACCAATTGCGAGCGCTGGATCTATTCGATATCGATGGAGCAACATCGGAAACAAGGTGCCAAAGGTAGCGGCAAATACAATTACTGTTAATAAAGATAAACTAACGACCATGGCAAGTTGAACCCCCGAAAACACGGAAGCAATACCGAAAATTAATCCAGATAAAATAATTCCATTCATTAATCCTACTCCTGCTTCTCTAACTAAACGTGGAAAAATACGTTTCAAGCCGTGGTCGCCTTTAGCTATAGATTGTACCACAATAGCAGAGGATTGCACGCCAACATTCCCCCCCATCGCTGTGATTAATGGGATAAAAAAGGCTAAGGCGGGAATCTTTGAAATACCCCCTTCAAAACTTGAAATTACTTTTGCTCCGATTGTACCACCAACCATCGCAATAATCAACCATGGAAGCCTTGAAAACCCAGATTTCCAAAAAGAAGAGTTTGCATCTGTCCGGTCGCTAATCCCGGTAGCCATTTTAAAGTCCTTATCCGCTTCTTCACGAATAAAATCCACCACGTCATCCAAGGTAATTCTACCCACCAGTTTGTTTTGATAATCAACAACGGGTATAGAAACCAAGTCATATTTCTCCATAATACGAGCCACTTCTTCGGCCGTATCGCTTGTTTTAACCTTGATGATGTTTTTAGATTGATAGAGTTCTTCTATCGTTGTGCGGGTATCAGCAAACAACAATCTTTTTAATGAAAGCACCCCCACAAGTTGGTCGGATTCATTTACAACAAAGATATTGTATACCTTTTCAACGTCTTCCGCCTGCTTTCTTAATTCAATTAAGGCCCTGCGAACCGTCCATTCTACGTGCGCTTGAAAAAACTCTTTTTGCATGAGTCCCCCTGCGGTGTCTTCATCGTAATTTAATAAGTCTACGATGTCTTCCGCCGCATCATCATCCTCCATTTGTGAGATGACCTCATGAATTTGATCTTTGGGTAGTTCTGCTAAAATGTCGGCCGCATCATCAGAATCCAAATTCTCAAGCTGATCCGCAATTTCTTTTGATGATAACGAAGCGATGAATCGATCCCGCACCTCCTCATCTAATTCCATTAAAATATCCGCCTGAAGGTCTTCGTCTTCGGCTAGATAATAAATGTACTTGGCTTCCTCGTTTGAAAGTTCATCCAAAATTTCCGCAATATCCGCATAGTGCAGATGCAGAACCTGATCAATAAGCCACGCCGAATCGTCGTTGGCAACACGTAGTCGTATTTCCTGTAAAAACTCTTTGGTTAGTTCGTGACTCATTAACAAATGGTATTAATCCTCCTTACGGAAAATGTAATAAAAAGTTCTCCATAGGACTGAAATGACGGCATTGAAATGATTAATTCCCTTTCTTTTTGGTTTTTTTAGCGCTGTTTAATCGGGAAAGTAAGCTCGTATTTGATTTCGCCGCATCATATTTTTCAGTGACTTTAGACCAATCTACAAGGTCCCAAACCGCTGTTAAATAATCGGCGC
>Ga0102875_1000443_pt1 | contig 15810 bp, 17 predicted proteins | sample Colrivmet1547B02_FD_78185 | JGI IMG/M metagenome (GOLD analysis project Ga0102875, IMG submission 78185) | Estuarine microbial communities from the Columbia River estuary - metaG 1547B-02 | ecosystem: Environmental > Aquatic > Marine > Intertidal zone > Estuary | place: USA: Columbia River... | reverse complement strand
TCAAATATGTCCAACCTTTCTTTGTCATAATAAGACACAAAGGTACATCCCTGGAGGTAAATTTTGCAACAGAGTTGCTTATTTGTAGCTTTGAACGATGTTTGGAAAGATCAACTGGGATGCATTGGGGATTAGCGCCTCCTTGGCTTGCGCAATTCATTGTGCCATTATGCCGTTGTTTTTTACCTCCCTGCCTCTTTTTGGTGTCAACATCATCCACAATCTCTGGTTCGAAGCAAGTATGATCGGTTTGTCAATTGCCATTGGCACGTATTCGCTCTGGCACGGTTTCCGTCGGCACCACCACAGCTTTCAACCTCTGTTCTTTTTTTATATCGGTAGTGCCCTTTTGATCGCCAAACAATTCTTCTTGCAATACGAGGTTTGGCTGTTGATTCCGGCAGTGGTGTTGATTCTCATCGCGCATGTCCGGAATTATCGGGCTTGTCGAGTACACGATCATGCGCATGCGGAAGATTGCGCGCATTAAGGTTGAGAGGATGGGAGATGGGGGCTGAGGTAGAAAATTTAACGTTCAAGGATGAGATAACCAGCTGTAAGAAAGAAAATAGACTACCTAAACATATGAAAATAGTATCCAGCACCTTAATCCTGCTTTTCCTCTTCTCATTCAAAGGCCTTACACAGGAACCAGAGATTCGGGCACTTTTACAAAAGCAGACCGAAGCCTGGAATCGAGGAGATGTAGCGGGATTTATGGAAGGATATTGGAAGAACGATTCCCTGATGTTCATTGGTAAATCGGGCATCACCTATGGCTGGCAGCAGACATTGGACAATTACAAAAAGGGGTATCCGGATAAAACGGCGATGGGCTTTTTAACCTTCACATTCATCGAATTGAAGCCGCTCTCCAAGAAATATTTCTCAGTCGTTGGAAAATGGCACCTAAAGAGAAGCATCGGCGACCTGGGCGGACACTACACGCTGTTGCTAAAAAAGATAAAAGGAAAGTGGGTAGTGATTTCGGATCACAGCAGTTAGTCGATGGGAGGTGGTGGTTTGAGCAAAAACAAGATCATCGCAACCCCCTCAATCTATTTAAGTAGCGTATCAACATAAAAAAGGCAGTGGCTACACCTACATAGTAGATCATGCATGCCCACAAAGGATACTGCTCCGGAAATGCAAGTCCGAAATAAAATCCGGCGGTAGCAGAAGCAATCATCCAAACCAAGGTCCAGGCCAAGGCATTGATGATGCGGGCAAAAAAGCGACTTATTTGTGGATCCCAGCCTTGTTCCATCGTTAGGTATTCGAGGTTGTAACACCTGGTAGTGCCGAATGTTTAAAGAATCCTGATTTTGTCGAATTCACTCCTTGGTCCGGCAAATACATTAAAGTCGACCAAATGACTAATTCCGTCAACTCGCCCCCGATCATTGTGCTGCCAAAACATCCACGATCGGTTCAATCGGGGGGCAAAAGATTTATAATAATGAGCAACCCAAATCGGCTGTTCCGGAAATTGATCTTCTAAATAGGTTGTATAGAACCTTGAACCCGCATAAAGTATCGGTTTGACTCCATAATGCTTCTCGATCCGCTTGATCCATTGACGAACGCCATCTACCATGCGTGCTGGTGAAACCCCATCCAATTCTTCGATATCTAATACTGGAGGGAGATCGCCCGGCTGTAATCGAACTTGGCGAATAAAAGCATTAGCTTGAGTCACTGCATCTTGGCGGGCACGAAAGTAATGATAGGCCCCACGAACAATGCGGGTTTGCTTCACAGCTTTCCAGTTTCTCGAAAAAAATGGATCGACACGATTTTCCCCTTCCGTCGCCTTGATAAAGCAAAAATCAATGGCGATTGAATCTACACGCATCGCTGAAACCAAATTCCAATTGATCCATCGCTGGTAGCGCGAAACATCAATTCCATGTACCCGATAGTTTTTAGGCATATTAATCCCAAAAGCGCTATATCGAACCATTTCAAGGCGCGGACGACAAAAGTGGTTCCATCCAAAAATTAGGGCGGCTGCCATTACGAATACCGTAACAATGAGATAAGGCAGAAATCGCCTGGATCGTTTTTTCTGTGCCATGGGGATAAGCAGCCAGGATTAGGGGACTATGCGCAGCTTTGCATACAGCAACATGATCTTCTTCTCCCCGTTGTGCTCAAACCGAACCGTGGCGATGGGATTGTGTGCCGAACCTTCCATTTTGATCACATCCCCAAATCCGAATTTCTGATGCTCCACTTTTTGCCCCACTTGCAAGTCGGTCGTGTCGCTCGGCTCAAAATTGGTTGAAGGCACGTGCTCCACCACTTTGGGTGTAGCCGGCTTTACGGGTTTCCAATTGGCTGGCTCCGAATTAATTTTTTCCTGGTAATATGAACTGGCTTGGGATTGAGGCCGACCGGAATCGCCGTCATCCGACGTTTTCCATCCACGCATTCGTTGTCCGGCCGAAGCGCCGCCCCATCGACTTCCGGGTGTTGCCGAATGGCCCATCGATGATTTCTCGACTCGATCAGCGGGAATCTCATCCAAGAATCGACTGGGATCATTTTGTACCAACTGTCCAAATCGATAGCGCGTATTCGCGTAACTGATCCACAAACGTTCTTTGGCCCGGGTAATCACCACATAAAACAAACGCCGCTCTTCTTCCAACTCTTCCCGCGTATTGATCGCCATGGCATTGGGAAAAAGCATCTCTTCCAATCCCACCGCAAACACCCCCCGAAACTCGAGGCCTTTCGCCGCATGGATCGTCATCATCTTCACCGTGTCCGCATCGGCATCGGTTTGATCGGCATCGGTCAATAACGTGATTTGCTGTAAATAAGAACCCAAACTCTTGTCGACCAACTCGCCATCCTCATTGTCCGGACTCTCCGTCCATTCCTTGATGGAGTTCAGTAACTCCTGAATATTCTCATACCGTTGAACACCCTCGGTGCTTTTGTCATTGAATAGCTCTTTCACCAGATTGGTCTGCTTGCCCACATGAAAAGCCAAGTCATAAGCATTGCTGTTTGGTGCCATGCTTTGGAAGCTTCGGATCATGGTTACAAAATCTTCCAATGCGGTCAGCGTACCAGCCCGAAAGCCATGATCGCGCGCTTGCTGCAAGACCTCCCAGACAGATGCATTCCCGGTGTTCGCCAACAGGATCAGTTTATCCATGGTCGTCTTGCCAATTCCACGAGCCGGATAATTGATGATCCGCTTCAGCGCTTCTTCGTCGCGGGGATTGACCACCAGCCGCAAATAGGCAACCAGGTCCTTCACTTCTTTGCGCTGATAGAAACTGACGCCGCCATAGATCGTGTACGGAATGCCCATCCGACGAAGCGCCTCTTCAAACGCTCGACTCTGTGCATTGGTGCGATATAAGATGGCAAATTCTTTGTTCTGATAATGAGCACGCAACTTGAACTCCTGAATGGTATCCGCTACGAACTTGCCCTCGTCGTTGTCGGTCATCGTCCGCATCTGGCGAATCTTCTCACCGGCCTGATTATCGGTAAAAAGTACTTTTTCGATCTGGCCTTTGTTTTGTTTGATGACCTCATTGGCCGTTTCCAAAATATTTTGCGTGCTCCGATAGTTCTGTTCCAGCTTCACGACCTGCACCTGATCATAATCTTTCTGAAACTGCAGGATGTTCTGAATGGTAGCTCCCCGAAAACTATAAATGCTCTGCGCATCATCCCCCACCACACAAACATTTTCGTGCATCGCTCCCAACAGTTTGATGATCTCATACTGGGAGGGGTTCGTATCCTGATACTCATCGATCAGGATGTACTTGAATTTCTGCTGGTACTTCGACAAACACTCCGGAATGTTCCGCAACAACTCGTAGAACTTCAAAAGCAGGTCGTCAAAATCCATCGCCCCGTTCTTGAAGCAGCGCTGCGCATAACGCTCGAAGATCTCACCGGTCATCGGACGATTGGCACGCATGTCTTCCTGCTGAATGCCGTAATCATTGCGGTATTCCGCCGGACCCACCAAGGCGTTCTTGGACGCAGAGATCCGGTTATAAATGGTAGAGGGCTTGTATTGTTTGTCATCCAGATTCAATTCTTGAATGATCGACTTCAATACGCTTTTCGCATCATCGGTGTCGTAGATCGTGAAATGCTTCGGATACCCGATGCGATCGGCCTCAAAGCGAAGAATGCGGGCAAAAACTGAGTGAAACGTTCCGATGTACAGATTGCGTGCCTCGCCCGAACCCAAATTGTGTTCGACACGCTCTTTCATTTCCCGTGCCGCCTTGTTGGTAAAGGTGAGCGCCAGGATGTTGAATGCATCCACTTTGTGTGCCGACATCAAATGAATGATGCGGGTCGTGAGTACGCGGGTCTTTCCACTTCCGGCTCCCGCCACGATCATGATGGGACCATCCTTATGCAAAACCGCCTCCCGCTGGCGTTCATTCAATCCGTTCAAGTATGCCGACATGGTTCGCAAGTTAATGTGAAAAAGGGGCGGGGCGAGTAATGTGGATTAATTTGATCCGTAATCGATCAGGCGCGCTTGCTGGATAAATACTTAGCACGTACGATATCGGCCATCGGTTTTCGCTGCACCTTACTCTCCAACCAAGAGATCACATCCAAATAAGCGAAGGCCCGCGTTTGAAAACGATCCTTTTCCAGGTACTTGATCTCTTCCAGAAATTTAACCAGCTCCGGCTGCAACTGGCGGGGAGAAAGGGAAAGAGACCGGCGTAAAAAACGGAACATGGCCTCCTCAATGGCTGTTAGGTTCTTCAGGCGGGCCATGAACCGATACGTTGATTTGCTTAGCGACTCCATCAAACTGTCGTTGCCAAGCTCATAATGGGCCAATAAATGGAGCAAACGGGCATAACACTGAAGATCGTACCGCAAGTTTGTCGTCGAATCAATGATGCGTCGCAAATAATCTATGCAACGCCCATATTCACCGCTGCCGAAACAAAGCATGGCGAATTTATAATTGAGGACCAACCAACGATGCGAGTCAATAAACAACTCCACCGAATCCAATTCGGCTTCGATCTGGGGAATCAGTTTCATTCCTTGCTTGAAGCTGCCATCCATGAAATGCCCGTTGATCCGTGCCGTGCTCAAATAAACAAAACACTGAATCCGGAAGTTGTCATTCTGCAGGATGCGCGGCGTTTGTGACAATGCTTCCAATCGATGAAGCGTATCTCGAAATGCCCGGTGATGCCGAAGGTCGAACTGGGCATTCAACAGGGTATGCAGGCCTTTGATATAATGCCCGGTCTCCGTGCGGATGCGTGCCGGCTCCTCCGTAAATAACGATACCCACTTTTGTGCATAGCGATAGTACTGGACAAAGTCTTGGCGGATAAACGCAAACCAACTCAGACTTTGATAGAGATACAGCCGCTCATAAAATCCGGTATAACTCCAGGCATCCGTCGGCAAGTGTTCTTGGAGGAAAGAACGTACAGCCGTCTCATCCGATTGATCACGGGCGTGTCCGTGTTGCACAAACCAACTAAAAAGCTTGAGGGCTAGGTTCGACAACTGACCTACCCGACGGATTTGATCAATCACCGCTGCCGATTCCCGGGCGATCTCATCAACCCGAAACTCCACCTGACGAGTAATGTGCAACCCCTCAATGCGTTTCTCCAACGATAACAATTGTGGAATAATGTTGATCTTATCGTAATTGCGGGCCAACTCCTTGGCCTTCTCAAGCATGCGCAGGCTGGCTAAATACAACCCTTTCTTGTAAAGAATATGGGCGTAATCGAATAGCTCATTGATTTCCAGATCGATGCTGTCGGAACGCTTGAGCAATCGAAGGCTGGCGAGTATCTCTCGATACAAATGCGTTTTGAGATTCGCGAATTGAGATTTGGTGACCCCCAGCATACGCTTCAACAAAGAATCTTCATTGTATTCACGCTGCTTATCAATGAGATCGAACAAACGAACCACTTTTAATTCGCCGGCACGGGCAGAAGAACGATTGATGTACAACTTAAAATGCCGCTTCTCCGCTTTTTCAAGCGACTTGATCAACATGAACAAGACATCGGCTTGGCGGTTGGACATCATATCGCTGATTCAACGAAACCCCTGATGAACAGGCGTTTCAGGTTTTTTTTGGTGGATTGGCGTACCAAAGTGATCATAAACTTGGTTTGTAGCGGCCTGGGGGTGGCGCTACTTTTGAATGGTGATGCAAGAATAGTGGCGCATTAACTACGCTCTTATCTCTTTTTCATATGGCAAGCAATCGTTAGAGCTCTTCCGTTTCCACGGAAGAGCCTTTTTGTTTTACAAAACTACCGCATCCGTCGAACTGCCTGTTCTCTTGCTGTTTATTTAATTGTAAAAGAGCTCCACTCCAACAAGTGTTCGTTACCAGACGATTGATTTAACTTTGGACAAAGCAAGTACATGGGCATACGCATCTTCATCACCGGTGGCACCTTCGACAAAGAATACAATGAATTGACGGGTCAGCTGTACTTCAAAGACACCCACTTACACGACCTGCTGGAGATGGGACGATCCCAACTCGACCTGGAGATCCGCACCCTGATGATGATCGACAGTTTAGAGATGACCGATGAAGATCGGGAGCTGATCGCCCACCAATGCCGCCATTGCGAAGAGAACCGGATCGTGATTACGCACGGAACCGACACCATGGCCGAAACAGCTGAATACCTGAAACAACAAATAAGCAATAAGACGATCGTACTGACCGGCGCCATGATCCCCATCAAATTCGGTAGTTCCGACGGACTTTTCAACCTGGGATCCGCCCTCGCTTTTGCTCAAACCCTCGCCCCCGGCATATACGTAGCCATGAACGGTCGTTATTTTGAAGCGGGCAATGTGCGTAAAAACCGCGATTCAGGGGCGTTTGAGGAGTGTTGAGGAGATGCGGCTGAGATGTTGAGGATTATGTGTTTACGGTTGAGATTCAACTCAACTTTTCACATAAAACAAATCAACCTAAACACTAAAGCCTTAACCCTAAACCTTACTTCGGTGTTTCCAACAACTTGAAGAACTGATCCAGTTGTGGCAATACCACGATGCGGGTACGACGATTGGCCGCCTTTCCTTCTTTGGTCGCGTTGTCGGCAACGGGACTATATTGTCCACGACCCGCAGCCACCATCTTGGTGGGATCCAATCCGTATTGTTTTTGCAAAAGACGAACCACGGTGGTTGCACGTTTCACGCTCAGGTCCCAGTTGTCACTGATCGCACTGCTGCTCGTAAAGCCCACATTGTCGGTGTGTCCTTCCACCATAAATTCCAGATCAGGCTGGTTCTTCAATACAGTTGCCACTTTACCAAGAACCACTTTGGCTTTCTCGGTGATGTCGTAGCTACCACTTTGGAACAGCAGTTTGTCTGAAATGTCAATGTATACGACGCCTTTGTCAACCTTGATGTTGATGTCCTGATCGTCGAGGTTTCCGATGGCCCCTTTAAGATTCATGACCAGCGCCATGTTCATGGAATCCTTCTTGGCCATTTGCTGCTGCAGGGTTTGGATATACGCATCTTTCGCGCCCATGTTATCCATGGACTTACGAATACTCTCCGCTTGCTGACTGGAGATGACCGACATCGCCTCCAGTTGTTTGAGCGATTGGTTGTTATTCTGTTTCAGGAATTCAACCTGATCAGATAGTTCATTGATCTTCGTAGCCAACATAGCTTTCTCGCGCTCACAGGCCTCTTTTTGACGGGCCAGTGTGGCTTTTTCCGTGGCACATTCGCTCAGATCGCTCTCGATGGTTTTGTACTTCGATTCGAGCTGCTGATAATCGGCCTGAGCAGATTTGAATTTCTTGCTGCTCACACAGGCGCTTAATGAGACGAGCGCCAGGGCTGAAAAAAATAAGTGGCGAACATTCATGTTGTATGTTTTGGTGTTATAGATCGCCGCCGGATTAAATTCCACACCGGCAGCCCAAAATCGGAGCAAATATACTCTTCCCGGGAAAGTCAGCGCCGTTTTATTGCTACCTTGCAGTTGAATTTTAACACTATGGGAAAAGACCTTGTTTTTCGAGAGGATATAGAAAAAGCCAGCGACTTTAAATTCGGAGCCAATGTGGCCAAGGTGTTCGACGATATGGTCAACCGCTCCGTGCCTTTTTATGGCGAGATCCAGCGCATGATGTCCGAAATCGCGGCCGACCACGCCCAACCTGGAACCTGCGTGTACGACCTGGGTTGCTCGACCGGAACGACCCTGATCGGAATGAATACATCGGTCAACCCGGAAATAAAATTCATTGGCATCGACGACTCCCAGGAAATGCTGGATAAATGCAAATCCAAATTGCTGGAGATGGGTTTTTCCCGCAATTACGAACTCCGCTGCGCGGATCTGGGACAAGGTGTAACCGTCGAAAACGCCTCGGTAGTCGTGCTCTGCCTTACCCTCCAATTCGTTCGGCCAATCTATCGGGAAAAACTACTGCGCGACATCTACGCCGGTCTGGTTCCCGGTGGCGCCCTAATCCTGGTGGAGAAAATACTCGCCGAAGACAGCCGGTACAACCGCGACTTCATTCGCTACTACTACGACTACAAACGTCGAAACGAATACAGCGAAATGGAAATCTCGCAAAAACGAGAAGCGCTGGAAAACGTACTCGTCCCTTATAAATTGAGCGAGAACATCAGCCTGCTTCGCGACCAAGGATTCGCCCATTGCGAGACCTTCTTCAAATGGTACAATTTTGCTGGACTCGTCGCCGTGAAAAAATAAGCTTATGGTCGCCATCGGTAATTTCTTCTTCAAACACCGCAACTGGTTATTCATTGTCTTTTATGCGGCCCTTTTCCTTCCGTCGCCTTCGCTGATCCCAGCCTCCCTGGATTTCTGGTCCATGGCGCTTGGGTTGATCATCACCATTGCTGGACAATTGATCCGAGGGCTCACCATCGGACTGGCCTACATCGTACGAGGCGGAAAAGAAGGGAAGCCCTACGCGGACGGACTGGTCACAGAAGGAATTTTCCGTCATTGCAGAAACCCACTCTATGTAGGAAACATACTGATGTTGTTGGGTGTAGGCATCCTGGCCAATTCGCTTTTCTACATCGGCATAATGATTCCGCTGTTTCTGTTCATTTATCAAGCCATCGTACTGGCCGAAGAGGATTTTCTTCGGAAAAAATTCGGACCGGGCTTTGATGCGTACTGCCAAGATGTAAATCGATGGTTTCCGCGCATCCACGGACTATCCAAGACCCTGAGCAGCATGGAGTTCAACTGGAAGCGCTGGATCCTGAAAGAACATACCACCCAGTTCATCTGGCTCATCGGGATCACCCTGCTGCTGCTGTTCAACCACCCGCAACTCACCGATAACAACCCTGACTGTCGAAATGCTTGGCTGATTGGCACCCTCTCTACACTTACGGCCATTTACCTGTTGGTCCGCGTGCTCAAGAAAACAGGTCGATTCAAAGCCGAGTAATTGTTGAGTCTAGAGACCCCTAAACCCTCTACCCTCTACCCCAAACAGCTCGTCCCATTTCCCTTCCTCGTAAACATTGGGGGGCATTTCCTTGTTATTTTTGTACCCTAATTCACCACCATGATCAAAACGGGCAACCCCATCATCAGCATCTATACCGAGATGACCCCCAATCCGGAGACGATGAAATTCGTGGCCAACAAACTCTTATATCCCGGAAAGAGCGCCGATTTCCCAGACGTAGAATCTGCTATGCCCTCACCCCTAGCAACGGAACTGTTCGGTTTCCCCTTCATCAAGGCTGTATTCATCGCCAGCAACTTCGTCACCCTCACGAAAACCAGTGAGACCGATTGGAACGATGCGATCCCTTCAATCCGCCAATTCCTGAAAGATTATCTGGAAGAAGGCAAGCCAGTGATCAATGAAGAGGAAATGGCCCAGCGTCGGACGCAGCAAAGCAGCAATGAAGTGTCGGCCGATGATGACGATGTGGTAAAACGAATCAAAGAACTGCTCGACAACTATGTACGCCCTGCCGTTGAAATGGACGGAGGCGCCATTCAATTCAAAAGTTATACTGAAGGAACGGTTAGCCTGGCCATGCAGGGAAGTTGTAGCGGATGTCCTTCTTCCATGATCACCCTGAAAGCGGGCATCGAAGGCATGATGAAACGCATGATCCCCGAAGTAAAAGAGGTAGTCGCAGAATCCGAATAAGCATATTTTCCTAAGAACTATTTAGTGCTAGGCTTGTTATCAAGCGTATGGTAAATTCATTATCCGAGCGCATCGCTCCCATTCGCCAGCAAATTGTTGAACACCCGCTGTATGGATCGCTTACAGAATTGAACGACCTGCGGACGTTCAGTCAAGTACACGTTTTTGCCGTCTGGGATTTTATGAGCTTACTAAAAAGCCTCCAGCGAAACTTGACCTGTGTACGGGTTCCCTGGATACCAGTGGGATCGGCGAGCACCCGCTATCTGATCAACGAGATCGTTACCGGTGAAGAAAGCGACATCGATCCGGCCGGAAACCGGATCAGCCACTTCGAATTATACCTCCGCGCCATGAAGGAGCTGGGCGCCGACACAGATCCGATCCAGTCCGTCATCCGTTCCTGTCAAACCGGAACTCCGATTGAAACCGCCCTGCAACAAGCTGAACTACCAGAGGGCATTTACAACTTCTGTGCATTCACTTTTTCATTGATTCAAACGGCGCCCATCCATGTGCAAGCGGCCGTATTCACGTTTGGTCGGGAAGACCTCATCCCGGATATGTTCCATGAAATGGTGATTCGTCTATCCGAAAAATATCCGAACGAAACCCACACATTCCGATATTATTTGGAGCGTCATATTGAAGTTGATGGCGACCACCACAGTCAACTCGCCCTGCAAATGGTCGAAGAACTCTGTGGAAACGATCCGATTAAATGGCAGGAGGCTACAGAGGCTTCTGTGCGGGCACTCGAACTTCGAAAAGGGCTTTGGGACGTTGCCCTGAACGAGGCGTTGGCTGTATAAAAAAATCTCCCGGTTTCCCGGGAGATTGATACAAACAGAGATGGATCCGGTCAAAGTCGGAAACCCACACCACCGGTCAGATTCAACACGGTCATCCGCTGTTTGTACTTATCGGTGTATGTATCGTCATAGGAAGTGATCGTGAACTCAGGATCCAAATACGTGATGTCGGCATTCGCAAATACGTAGATCCGGGAATTATTCATCTTTACCCGCAGATTCGCACCACCCTGAAAAACCGGGGTTGTGCTCCAATCTTCTTTCAAAAATGCCGCTCCCTGGTAGTTGATGCGCGGCGCATTGGCACTGGCCACCCCGGCCATCGCCTTCAGATCCAAACAAACCTGATCGTCCATGTCGAGGGTAACTGTAGGTCCAACGGCCAATCCAAAAAACTGCCAGTGGTCCAAGCTCACCGTAATGCTACCGCCATTATCTGGCACACTCACCGATTTATCCGCATTGAAGAAATTGTAAAATCCGTTGGCGCCGATTCCCCAGTTCTTCCCTAGTTTGTTTAAATATTGCAAACCCACTGTGAAGCCAGTCTTGGCAAAACCCGCTTCCTCGTTGGTGAGCGTATTGCTTCCAAAATCACCTACGGGAAATCCGGCTCCGAGATGCAAGGCCAAATACTGATACTTTTCAGGTGCTTTTTCGGTCGTCTCTTGTGCTTGCACCAATCCGGGCAATAAGCATAACATCCATACGTAGAATTGCTTTTTCATGTTGTTTTGTTTTGATGATAGATGAGCGCAAGCTAGCCGGCGAACATTTCGCCATCAATGACACCGGGCGCCCATTCGAATGACGGCCATCAACCGGTTCCAACTACCTTTGTCCGCCATGCTCGAATCATTTTTCCAGGCCCTGATCGAAGGACTGAAACTTGCCCCAGCCCACGAAATCATTGCAGCACTCGCCGGCATCGCCAGCGTGTGGTTCAGCAAAAAAGAATCGGTTTGGGTCTATCCAGTCGGACTGATCAATACCCTGATCTATGTATGGATCAGCCTCGATGCCCATCTGGCAGGCGAAGCAACCGTCAATTTCTATTATACCGTGATGAGTGTCTATGGTTGGTACGTTTGGACCCGCCGCGATACCCAACAACAGATCCGCTTACACGTCAGCTTCAGCAACCGAAAAGAATGGGCCCAACAAGTTTCTTTCTTTTTGATTTGCCTGATCACCCTCTTTTTCTCCATCAGCTACCTGAAAGCGCTGTTCTTTGAAGGGGCCATTCCCTGGGCCGACTCCCTCGCCGCCGCCACTGCCTTCACCGGCATGTGGTTGATGACACGAAAAAAAGTAGAAAGCTGGTACTGGTGGATCGCCACCAACCTCTGCTCCATCCCCCTTTATTTTGTAAAAGGATTGGTTGTGACTAGTCTGTATTATTTCATCCTGTTATTCCTGGCCGTTGCGGGATTGGCCGATTGGAAAAAACGAGCAAACGCATGATCAAGAAAATCGTCATCATCGGACCGGAAAGCACCGGCAAATCGACCCTCTGCGAGCAACTGGCGCAACACTACGAAACCCGCTGGTGCCCCGAATACGCACGCGAATGGCTGATTCAAAACGGAACGAACTACACGTTTGAAGACCTCTTGACCATTGCTGAAGGACAATTGAACCTGGAAGACGAATACACCCAACAATTAGAAAACGAATCGCTCCCGCTACTCGAAAGCGGAGGCAACATCCCTCTTTTCATCGATACCGATATGTATGTGATGAAGGTCTGGTGCGAATTCGTATTCGGAAAATGCCATCGCTTTGTACTCGACAACATCCTGAAAAGAAAATACGATCTCTACCTGCTTTGCAACATCGACCTGCCGTGGACCAAAGACGAACTCCGCGAGTACCCCGACCTCGATACCCGCAAAACCTTGTTCCGCATGTACAAAGACCTGCTCGTGAATCAATCCACCCCATGGGCCTTGGTACAAGGAACCGGAACCGACCGTCTCCATAGCGCCATCCGCGCCATCGATCAAGTCATGCTCGATTCTGCTGTAAATTCGTAGACATGGAATCGATTCGTTTACGTTCAATCGCTCCGCTATTTTATCTAATCTGGTTAATACTCGCAATTATCCAGGCCGCCAACACCGAACTGCTCGACGACGAAGCTTACTATTGGACATTCAGCCAACATCTTGACTGGGGTTATTTCGATCATCCACCGATGACCGCCCTGCTCATCCGGGCTGGCTATTGGATCTTCCCCAATGAATTGGGCGTACGCCTACTCTGCATATTGCTATCGACCGGCTCGATCTGGCTGCTGGAGAAAATGACCATTCGAAAAGAACCCCGCCTTTTCTATGCGATCGCTCTTTCCATGATTGCCCTTCAACTAGGTGGATTTCTCGCCGTTCCCGATATTCCCCTGCTTTTTTTCACCGCCCTGTTCTTTTATCGATACGACCGGTTCCTCAAAGCAGAAACACTCGTCAACACGCTCGGATTGGGCATCAGCGCCGCCTGTCTGCTCTATAGCAAATACCATGGTGTATTGATTCTATTCTTCACACTCATCTCTCATCTGCGCTTGCTCCGATCTCCACGCGTATATGGCGCCGGACTACTCGCCTTCCTGCTTTTTGTCCCGCATCTGCTCTGGCAATACCAACACGATTTTGTCAGCTTCCGGTATCATTTACAAGAAAGCAATGTCAATCCATATAAATTATCCTACACGATTGAGTATCTAGTTGGACAAGTCCTGCTTCCCGGTCCGCTGATCGGGCTACTCCTCCTTCCTGCCGCTTGGCTCTATCGGGTTACCAATCCGTTTGAACGCGCCCTTCGTTTTACCGCGATCGGCATCTACGCGTTTTTTCTACTCAGCTCCTTTCGCGGTCGCGTCGAAGGCAACTGGACCGCACCTGCCCTAATCCCACTCGTACTGCTCGCGCATGCATACATCGCCGAGCACAATCGCTGGCAACGATGGGTCTATCGATTGTTGCCTGTTAGCTTATTGCTGATTCTGGTATTACGCGTAGGTATGATGGTAGATGTTATTCCGGCTAAAGCAATCTCTTCCCGATTCCACAGCTGGAAGGCCTGGCCCGATACGCTGAAGCAACATACGAACGGATTGCCGATCGTATGGTTGAACTCCTATCAACGCGCTTCTAAGTATGCCTTCTATTCAAAACAAACCACGCATTCGTTGAATTTCTATCGGGAACGCCGGAACAACTATAATTTCTGGTCGATCGAAGATTCGCTGCAAAACAAACCCGTCGTCATTGCTGATATCTACGACATGGATCGATTCACTGACTCCATCCAAACCCCAATAGGTTGGGTAGGATATCGAATCGATTCATCGTTTCAGGGAACTTCAAAATATTGGTTCGAACCTTCTACCACTAGCATGTCGGCCAAAACAGGTGACAGCCTCCGCTTTTACGGAACGTTTCATCGTCCGGTAAAAGGAGGAAGAATCGAAAACGCTCGCATCGGCGTTTTTCAAAACGGAAAATGGCTGGAGGATTGGAGCGTGGCCGGAGAGATTTGGTACCCTTCCAGTGATGGTGAGTATTTCCGCACAACCCTGAAACAATCGCTTGCCCCGGGGAATTATGTATTGGTATTTGCCTTGAACGCGCCCGGCCTACCGCCTACGCACAACAGCCGAAAAATTAAGTTGACCATCGTTCAATAAGTTCCGGGGGCACCTGAACGAAGCAGCTCTTGAACGCCCGGCAAGGGCGCGATAAAACTCATTTGTGTTTGGATAAATCGGGAACGTCCGGCCACATAATTGGAGAGCGGCTTGATCTTATAACGCTTTGGGCTGGGTAGTACCGCTGCGATCATGGCTGCTTCCTGCCGATTCAATCGACTGGCCGGTTTTTTAAAATAGGTGCGCGCGGCGGCCTCAATGCCAAATACGCCTCTGCCCATCTCGATCACATTCAAGTATACTTCCAGAATGCGCTTCTTGCCCCAGAACGTTTCAATCAAGAAAGTAAAATACAGCTCCAGCCCTTTTCGAACATAACTGCGTCCTTGCCAGAGAAAAACATTCTTGGCGGTTTGCTGGCTAATGGTGCTGCCTCCTCGTATCTTATTCGGGCGTCGCTCATTATGGCGCATGGCCGCTTGAATGCGCTCCCAATCAAATCCAGAGTGTTCGTAAAATAATTGGTCTTCCGAAGCCATCACCGCCAACATGGCTTGTGCCGAGATATCAGTGCGATCCACATAATCACGATTCAGCCCGTTGCCCTGAACCCAATTGGTAAGTTGAGTGATTGTGATTGGCGGGTCGACCCAGCGCAATAAAATGACATACACCAGGTGGCTCACGAATAGGATCAAGAACACGCGCTTGCAGATCTGCCAAAAGCGCGACCAGAATCCGGTCTTAGTTTCTTTCTTAGACATATTAACTGCGACGACTCAAAAAGGCTTCCCAATCGGCCAACATCTTACCCTTCATTACCCGCGGAAACTTATGTTGACTTCCGATTTTTCCCTTTTCGGCCATGAACTGCATAAAAGCTTCCTCAGGCAGTACTTCCAGAAAAACTTCTTTTAGTGCGCTGTCGCGCTCGATCGCATAATCGTCATTGATCTCGCGCAAGATCGCATCGATTCGATCGCGCAATGCCTTAGGATCGATGTGATCATTGGTGGAAACATACCAGCGGTGCGCAAAGAAGTTCTCATAGGGAAATCCGACAACCGTATACTCCGGAATACTTACGTTGAACTCTTGGCTGACCTGTTCAATCGCCTTGTTCATGTTGTCAACACTCAAGTGTTCGCCG
>Ga0102875_1000434_pt1 | contig 15912 bp, 15 predicted proteins | sample Colrivmet1547B02_FD_78185 | JGI IMG/M metagenome (GOLD analysis project Ga0102875, IMG submission 78185) | Estuarine microbial communities from the Columbia River estuary - metaG 1547B-02 | ecosystem: Environmental > Aquatic > Marine > Intertidal zone > Estuary | place: USA: Columbia River... | reverse complement strand
GCCAGCGGCATCCACGAGGCCAAAACACCCCAAAGCGCCAAGCGCTCCAAACGTCGGCCCCAGAGCGCTGCGTTCATTTGGTTGGAAAAGTGGTGCACCAAAAGCAGCACCACGGTCAAGGCAGCTGCGCCGAGTACCCACGCCACCGAAGGCAACTGAATCCAGGCATTCGCATGCAATAAAGAGCCGAGTACCAGGATGGCGCTTGCGGCAGCGGAGAAAAGCAGTCGGTATCTGGGTTCCATGAAGCGCTATTTAGAAACGAAGGTACGGGGAAGGCTTTGGCCTGCCAATCCGTTGACGCAGGGATAACGCACGTTGGCTTGTTGGCGTATGCGGGGGGGGATAAAAAAGGCCCGCGGCGTTTGCCGCGGGCCTAAGCTTAGTGAAATTGCGCAAGGGATTAATCCAGCGTACGTTGAACTTCTACTTCCTTGAAACCTTCAATGACGTCGCCCACCTTGATGTCGTTGAAGTTCTTGATGTTCAGACCGCAATCAAAGCCTTTGGAGACTTCGCGAGCGTCGTCCTTGAAGCGCTTGAGCGAACCCAATTCACCGGTGTAGATGACCACACCGTTGCGGATGATGCGAACACGGGTGTTTCGGTTGATGGTGCCGTCCATAACCATACAGCCGGCGATGGTGCCCACTTTGCTGATTTTGAACGTTTCGCGCACTTCAACGGTGCACGCAATCTCTTCCTTAACTTCCGGAGACAACATGCCGGACATGGCGTCGCGAATGTCGTTGATGGAGTCGTAAATGATGGAGTACAGGCGGATTTCGATTTCTTCCTTTTCAGCCAATTTGCGCGCGGTGGCAGACGGACGCACCTGGAAGCCTACGATGATGGCTTTGGAGGCGCTGGCCAACAATACGTCTGATTCGGTCACCTGACCCACGGCTTTGTGGATGATGTTGACCTGGATTTCCGGCGTAGAGAGGCGCTGCAGGGAATCAGACAAGGCCTCAATAGAACCGTCCACGTCGCCTTTCAAAATGATGTTCAACTCCTGGTAGTCGCCCACCGCCAAACGACGGCCGATCTCTTCCAAGGTGAGGCTCTTCTGGGAGCGCACGCTTTGTTCGCGGCTCAACTGCTGGCGACGTTGCGCAATTTGCTTGGCCTCGCGCTCGTCGTCCATGACGTTGAACGTATCACCTGCCTGCGGGGCGCCGTCCAAGCCCAGGATGGAAATCGGCGCAGAAGGACCTGCTTCGTCCACCTTTTGTCCGCGCTCGTCCATCATGGCCCGAACCTTGCCGGAAAACTGACCCACCAGCATGTAGTCGCCTACGCGCAGGGTTCCGTTTTGCACCAACAGCGTGGTCACGTAACCGCGGCCCTTGTCCAAGGAAGCTTCGATCACCGTACCCTTGGCCATCCGCTTGGGATTGGCCTTAAGATCCAGCAATTCTGCCTCCAGCAATACTTTGTCCAGCAATTCCTGAACGTTCAAACCGGTTTTGGCGGCGACGTCCATGGATTGGATTTTTCCGCCCCAGTCTTCCACCAACAAATTCATGCCGGCTAACTGTTCCTTGATTTTCTCAGGATTTGCCGCAGGGCGATCCACTTTGTTGATGGCAAATACGATGGGCACACCGGCCGCTTGAGCGTGGCTGATGGCTTCCTTCGTTTGGGGCATGACGGCGTCGTCCGCAGCTACCACAATAATGGCGATGTCCGTTACTTGGGCACCGCGGGCACGCATGGCGGTAAAGGCCTCGTGACCCGGCGTATCCAAGAATGTAATGTGCTGACCGCTCGGCAATTCAACGCTGTAAGCGCCAATGTGCTGGGTGATTCCACCCGCCTCACCGGCGATGACGTTGGCCTTGCGGATGTAGTCCAAAAGTGAGGTTTTACCGTGGTCAACGTGACCCATCACCGTAACGATTGGGGCGCGTGGAGACAAATCCTCCTCAGCATCCGTGTCTTCGGACAACGATTCGTTGACTTCTTCGTCCAAGAAGTTGACCGAGAAACCAAACTCGTCGGCAACAATGGTCAAGGTTTCCTTGTCCAGACGCTGGTTCATGGTGACCATGATTCCCAACGACAGGCAGGCCGAAATGATGGCCGTCACGGGGACGTTCATCATGTTGGCGACCTCCATCACGGTAACGAATTCCGTTACCTTCAATACTTTGTCTTCGGCCGAACGGAGCTCCAGTTCGTTCATCACCTGGTCCCTGCGGTCCGCACGCTTGTCTCGACGGATTTTTGAGCCCTTAGATTTGCGGCCGCCGGTGAGTTTTTCCAGCGTCTCGCGAATCTGCTTTTGGATTTGTTCGTCCGTCATCGCCGGCTTGGGCGCGGCGGGTTGTTTGTCCCGACGTCCGGGTCCTTGGCGCTGGCCTTGCTGTCCGCCTACCGATGCTGCACCGGTTGTGGTGCGTCCGGTACCGGTAATGCCTGGGCCGCCAGCAGCACCGGTTTTGATGCGGGCGCGCTTGCCTTTTTCACCACCGGCTCCCGGCTTGGTGGCCTTGGGACGGTTGAACTGACTTAAATCAATGGTTTGTCCGGTCAATTTGGGACCGTCCAATTTATGGTATTGCGTGGTGTGGTGTACGGATCCCAATGCATCTGCTGCCTCTGCAACAGGCAACTCTACTGAAGCAGCTGCATCCGATGAGGGGATTTCTGCTGGAGCGCCTTCCGCCGCTGCGGGTGCTGACGGTGTCGCTGCCACTGGAATTTCTGGGGCGGGCGCCGGAGCCGGCTTTGGCGCTTTTGGCTTGGGGGTTAAATCTATTTTTCCGGCAATCTTGGGACCGGTCAGAGACGCGCGTCCGCGGATAACATTGTCTTTGGGCGCTGCAGGAGCAAGGGGGGTTTCAACCGCTTGGGGTGCTTCTTCCACGGCGACAGTAGGCATTTCTACCGCCGGTGCAGTTGCAACGGGAGCAACAGCAGCCACAGGTGCCGCGGGTGCAACCGGCTTGGGTGCAGCAACTGCCGGAGCCGCAGGCTTTGGGGCAACAGCAACGGAAGCCGCAGGAGCCTCGGACACAGGGTCTGCAACTGGCGCTGCTGTGGCAGGTGCGTTGGGCACCGCCGGCGTGGAGGCGGCCTGTTTTTCAGCAAGCTGACTCGCCTTCTCCTCCCGCTTCTGCGTGATGATGGACTCGGCCTGGTCTTTGTGGCTCTTGTCCGACGCGAAATTTCCAAGGAGCAGTGCATACTGCTCATCGGAGATCTTGGTATTCCGGTTCTTTTCGACCTCGTGGTCTTTGGACAACAGGAAATCCACGGCCGTATCCAGGCCAATGTTTAACTCGCTGAGGACTTTACTGATGCGAATGCTGCTCATGCTGGGAAATTAATCTTCGAATTCGGCTTGTAAGATGGCGCGTACTTCCTGAATCGTTTCCTCTTCCAAGTCGGTACGGTTCACCAAATCTTCCACGCTCATGTTGAGGACGTCGCGAGCCGTATCGCAGCCCACGGACTGCAACGCCTCGATCACCCACTCCTCGATTTCGTCGGTGAAATCCGTCAGGGCAACATCTTCTTCTTGGGCTACATCGTCGCGGTACACGTCGATTTCGTAACCCGTTAATCGGCTGGCCAACTTAATGTTGAAGCCGCTGCGGCCAATGGCCAAGCTCACTTGGTCTGGCTTGAGGTACACCTCCACGCGGTTGGTGTCCTCGTGCACCACCATGTTGGTGATTTTGGCAGGAGCCAAGGCACGTTGGATGAACAACTGTTGGTTGGTGGTGAAGTTGATCACGTCGATGTTCTCGCTGCGCAGTTCGCGGACAATGCCGTGGATGCGCGATCCCTTCATGCCCACACAGGCGCCCACCGGATCAATGCGGTCGTCGTAGGATTCCACAGCCACTTTTGCCTTTTCGCCTGGGATGCGAACCACCTTGCGGACGGTGATGATGCCGTCAAACACTTCGGGGATTTCGGTCTCAAACAATTTGGCCAAGAACAATTCGTCCGTGCGGCTCAACAAAATGAAGGGCCTAGTGCCTTTGATTTCTACTTTCTTAACCACGGCGCGAACGGTGTCTCCCTTTCGGAAAAAATCTTTCTCCGGGATCATCTCGTTCTTGGGCAGAATCAATTCGTTTTGATTGTCGTCGTAGATGATGACTTCGCGGTGGCGCACGTGGTGCACTTCACCGGAAATGATCTCGCCCTCCATGCCTTTGTAGCGCTTGAACAACTCCTCAGAGTCGTGCTCTTGAACGCGAAGCATGAGGGTTTGACGGAACGCCAAAACAAAGCGACGACCCAGTTGCTCCAATTTGATTTCTTCCGAAACCTCCTCGCCCACTTCAAAGTCAGGCTCAATTTTCAACGCAAGACTCAACGCGATTTGCGTGTTTTCGTCTTCAACAGCGTCGTCTTCTACAATGATGCGGTTGCGCCAGATTTCCAAATCGCCTTTGTCCGGATTGACAATCACATCGAAGTTGTCGTCCGCTCCATACTTCTTTTTGAGTTGGGTACGGAAAGCGTCCTCGATGAACGACATCAAGGTAACGCGATCGATGTTCTTTTCTTCCTTGAACTCGCCGAAGGATTCAATAATGGCCAGGTGTTCCATGGTCCCTAGATTGCTTAAAACTTGAATTCTAAAACCGTTTCTACTACTTCCGAAAGGGGCAGAGCAATGCGCTCCACCGCGTCCATTTTTCCTTTGCCGATGGTCTTGGGCACGCGAACTTCACGTACCAAAACCAGCTGCTCCCCGTCGTATTCCTCCAGGGTTCCTTGCTCCACTCGCCCACCTTGCGCGGTCACTTTCACGGTGCGCCCAATGGCCTTTCGGTACTGGGATTCCACCTTAAAAGGACTGAACATTCCGGGCGATGAAACTTCAATACCGTACTGTTCTGAATCGTCGCCCAGTGCAGACTCCACCGCGCGGTTGATCATTTTCAACGACTGAATGGAAATGTGTCCAACTTCCAAATCTGTGTAGACCTGAATACGCCCATCCATGGAAAGATGTAAATCCACCAGAAAGGCGTTTTGGGAAGCCAGGGCTTCCGCAACAATTGGTCGTAAGTCGTTGATTGTGAGCATAAATGAGACAGTATTAGAACAAAAGAGGGGACTGATGTCCCCTCCCTAGCCTCTTAATACGCTGCAAATATACAGATTTTCCCACAATTACTCGTAGAATTCGTACAATGGGTCAATCCGAGTGCCCGCCGGTAAGTCGCAAACGGTTTTGATGAGGCCGTCGGACAAACCGTAGACCCAGCCGTGCAGGTGGGGTGCTTGGCGTTCTCTCCAGGCCTTTTGAACAATGCTGGTCTTGGCCAAATTCATGACTTGTTCTTGCACGTTCAACTCCACCATGCGATCTACCCGCGCATCCCCGTCTGTTATGGCCTCCACTTCCTCCGCGTGCAACCGGTGTACGTCTTTGATGTTGCGCAGCCATTTGTTGATGATGCCGAAAGACTTGTTGGTCAAAGATGCCTTTACCCCGCCGCAGCCGTAGTGTCCGCAAACGATGATGTGTTCTACGTTCAAGTAATGAACGGCGTATTCCAACACCGTGATCAGATTCAAATCCGTGTGCACCACCATGTTGGCAACATTGCGGTGCACAAAAATTTCCCCGGGCTCCGTGCCGGTTATTTCGTTGGCCGGAACCCGACTGTCCGAGCAGCCGATCCAAAGGAACTTTGGGGTTTGGATGTTCTCCAAACGTTTGAAAAACTGGGGATCGTCGTCGGTGCGTTCTTTGGCCCAGGCCTTATTGGCCATGAGGAGTTGTTCAATGGGTTTCATGCGGTTGGGTTTGAAGTCTGAAATTCACTGTAGCGGTCAAAGTCTTTGGATTGCATTGGGTTTTTCTTGCACGCCACACGAACGTCTCGCAGGTGGGCATGGGCGCAGTAGTCCAGTATAACTTCCTCCACGTCTGGGTCCATGTAGTCTGCATGGGACAGGTCAATCAGTAACTCTGAACCGCGGGGTATGGATTCCAGGGCGCGTTTGATGCCCCCTTTGTTCAGGAAGGAAACGTTGCGTCGGAGGCGAAAAAGAATACGGTTGTCTTCCCGGACCTCGGTGTAGGTGGCATGGAAGGTGTTGTACGCAATGAAAAAGACGGACACAACCAGTCCCACCGCAATTCCCACGAGAAGGTCGGAGAGCAAGATGGCGAGCACCGTGATGAGGAACGGAATCCACTGTCCTCGGCCGCGCGCGACGGCAGAGCGCAGAATGTTTGGGTGCGCCAATTTGAACCCGGTGAAGATCAAGATGGCCGCCAAACTGGCTTTGGGGATGGCGTTGAGGAGGTCGCTGGCGAGCAAAACGGCCAGGGCCATGACCACCCCGTGGAGGATGGTGCTTGCCTTGGATTGCGCCCCGCTTTGCGCGTTCACGCTGGAGCGAACCACCACGGAAGTCACGGGCAGGCCCCCAATGAGCCCGGACAGGGCATTGCCGGCACCTTGCGCCATCAACTCCCGGTTGGTGGGCGTTACGCGTTTGAGCGGATCCAACTTGTCCGCTGCTTCTACGGACAATAAGGTCTCCAAGCTGGCCACCAAGGCAATGGTTATTGCCACGGTCCACACCAATGTCTGCTGAATTCCGCTCCAGTCCGGGGTGATCCAAGTGTTGAAACCGTCGCCCAATTCAACGCGGTGTTCCGCACTCAACACCCAATCCGGACCCAATCCCTCCAAGAGAAAGGAAAATCCAACACCGGCGAGTACGGCAACGAGGGCCGCCGGGAAAATTCGACCCACGGACGTTTTGGCCCACCCTGTTTTGTCCGCCAAAACCAGAAGGAGCAGCGAAAGGGCGCCGACGGCGGCGGCGGCGGGCGTAATGCGCCAGAGTGCGTGGTACAATCCGGTAAAGGTGTTCTCGTGGGTGGGCTGCACAAAATTTTCGTCCCCCATGAAGTCCACGTCGTAGCCCACCAGGTGCGGGATTTGCTTCATGATCAAGATGATCCCGATGGCCGCCATCATGCCTTTGATCACGGTGTTGGGAACGTAGTGCCCGACGGTTCCCAGTTTGGCCAAGCCAAAGAGCAGTTGAAAAAGTCCCGCCAAAACGACCGCGGTAAGGAAGAGCGGAAACGATCCGAGGTCGGAAATCGCCATCAATACGATGGAAGTCAGGCCTGCAGCAGGGCCGGAAACGCTGATGGGCGAACCGCTCAGAGCGCCCACTACGACCCCGCCAACAACACCGGCGATAACCCCCGCCATGGGCGGAGCGCCGGATCCCAGCGCGATGCCCAAACACAGGGGCAAGGCCACGAGAAAAACAACCACCGAAGCAGGTAAATCGTTCTGTAACAAAGATTTCATTCGGAGGATAACAAGGTTTGGTTGAAGATTGATACCTTGCAAGATAGTAGAAAGCCCCGAACGAACGGGCGCTGCAAACGTTTAAAAATGCCCGAAAACGAAGAAATAGTGCCCGGAAACGAGGGTAGCGCTGAGCGCACCCCAGCTGCCGAGGGCAGTTCCGAACAAAAACCGTCCCGCGGTCGCGGACGTGCCTCCAACCCTGCAAAAACCAGCGATGGAGAAGTTCAAGATACTAAAGATCAAACTGTTGTAAGCGAAGATCGCCCCAAGCGATCGTCCGGCCGGGGTCCTAAAAAACCCGTCGCCACGGAGGAAAGCAGCGCGGACACACCGGTGGACGCTGAAGAGCGCGTGGAGCGTATTGCTCCTGCCGCAGAATCCACCGACTCCCCGGTTGAAGGGGACGGTGCAGCGTCCGAAGAAGTGCGGCCAAAGCGCAAAAAACGCAAAAAAAAGAAGAAGCGTCCCGCGGGCGATGGCACCCCGGAATGGGAAGATATTGCCGGCGAAGACGGGAACGATGCGGAGCGCCGCGGACCGCGTGGTTTGAACGATTTTTCGCGCCAGCGCGAAGGTGTTCGCCCCGAAGGGCGCGACGGGCGTGGGAACGACAACCGCAACAACGGCCGCAACGGCGACGGGCGCAACAACAACAACGGTCGCAACGGTGACGGACGCAACGGTGACGGACGCAACAACGGTCGGAACAACAACGACCGAAACGACCGGAACCAGAACAACCGTCGGGGCATGGACAACCGCCCCATCGGCGCGCAGCCCAAAAAGAAGAAGTCCGGTCTTTGGCCCGCGCTCGGCTTCGCCTTGCGCGGCCTGGCCCTGGGTTTCGCCAAGGAATTGCACATCGCAATTCACTTTGCAGCAGCCCTCCTGGCGCTGGGAGCAGCGTGGTGGCTGAATATTCCCGCGGTAGAAACAGCCTTGGTGGTCTTGGCCATTGGCGGCGTGCTGGCGGCAGAGTACCTGAATGCTGCGCTGGAGACGCTGGCCGACGTAGTGCACCCCCGTCCCAACGGAGGTATTGCCAAGGCCAAAGACATCGCTGCCGGCGGTGTGCTTTTGGCAACTTTGGCCGCTGTGGGCGTTGGTTTGCTGGTCTTTGGTCCGGCGTTCCAGACCTGGGCGCAAGGTCTTTTGGGATAACCTCCGGCGGCTCTAAGGAGTCGACGGATTTTCAGTCGCTAGTGCATTCGTGAAATTTTCAAATTCCGCGATTATCTGTATATTTGCAACCCCGAATCGGGAAGATTGCCCCATCGTCTAATTGGCAGGACAGCGGTTTTTGGTACCGTATGTCTAGGTTCGAGTCCTAGTGGGGCAACTCTAATCAACCCTAACATTCTGTTTATCAGTTTGTTAGGGTTTTTTATATAGGCTCCATGCACGCCCGGTATAATTCCATAAATTGCTGCGTGATGAGCAGCGAAATAGGCTTTACTGACGCGGAACTTTTAGCAGTCGGACACCCAATGAAGGTCCGAGATGGGGCAAGCAATGCCTAAGCGGGGTTTGATCTTTTTTTTGCTGCTGCTGGCTGCGTTTCAAAGCACGGCGGCAGAAGCGGTGGCCGATACGAGCAAAGACCGGGGTACCACCTTGATTCCGCTGTTTTACTATACTCCAGACACGCGTTTTGCCTTGGGAGGCGCCGGAGTCTACTACTTTAGAACCCAGAGCAGCCACGACAGCCTGCCGAGACCGCGCTTGTCTTATGTGCAGGGCCTGGCCGACTACACCCAAAACAAGCAGCTCGACCTTTGGGCCGTTTGGTCCGTCTTTACCATCAACGAAGACTACTTGCTGCGCGGTGAAACGCGCTACCGAAATTTTCCGGATCGATTTTACGGCATTGGCAACAGCAGCAGCGACGAAGACCTGGAGCGCTACTACTACGACCTCATTAGTTTTAAAGCGCTCTTTATGAAGCGATTTGGGCGTCATCTCTTTGCCGGATTGGACTACCACCTCAGGCGGGAGTACAATTTTGAGTACTACGACGACTTAAATTTGGTGGACGGAACCGTGCCGGGCTACCAGGGTGGCGTGGGTTCTGCCTTGGGAATCGTGGTTTCTAAGGACAGTCGGGACAACGTGGTTAACGCCTACAAGGGTCAGTTTTTTGAGTTTTCGTCTTACTTTTTCAACAATGCATGGGGCGGAACCTTCAATTTTACCGCGCTCAATGGCCTGTATAATTCCTACACCGAGCTGCGGCCCGGGTGGATTTTAGCTACCAATTCGCGGATGAACCTCAACTTTGGCGAAGTACCTTTTTTGGACATGGCCAAGGCCGGAGGCGAAGAAATGCTGCGCGGCTATGCGGCCAACCGATACCGAGACCATCATTTTATCGGCAGCCAGGCCGAGCTGCGCATGCCCCTGTACCGGCGCTTTAGGGCCGTGGCCTTTGTGGGGTTGGGGGAGGTGTTTCGCCAGCCTTCTCAGGTGCAGTGGAGCAACCTGAAGTACAGCTTCGGGGGCGGTTTGCGCTATGCGATGAACGAGTCAGAGCGTCTAAATATTCGTCTGGACTACGGCTTGGGCCGCGGATCAAGTAGTTTTTATTTCTCGGTTACCGAGGCTTTTTGACAATGGTTCAAACGAGGTGTCCCCAGCCCAACGAATCCGCAAATAGGTAGAGGTTTAAGAGCAGGAAGAATAGAGCCGGAAGGGAAACGAGCAATCCGTCGTTAACGCTAATTCGAACAATAAGTCCGCTCAGCATGAGCAGGCTCAGCCCCAGGGAGGCAAGGCTTAGAATGGGTTTAAAAAAGAGCCCAACCAGAAGGCCTGTGGCCCCTAAAATTTGCAGTACAACGGTGAGGAGTCCTATTTTTTCCAGGTTGAAACGCTTGAATTCGCTTTTCATGTGGGGAGACAAAAAATAGGACGCGGCATAGGCGTAGAAAGACAGACTCGATACGAGAATGCCTATGGTGGTTAAGGAGGCACTCACCCCCTAGTTAGCACTCAAAGCCAGGATGGCGCACAGTGCCAAAAGAAGGAAGGAGGGAATGTGCTTTACCAAAGGATTCTTAACGCTGAAGTGAAAGTACTGAGCTGCTACCATGAACAGGCCCATCAGTACCGCTGGGATTTGCACCAGTGAAGGATACCAAATTCCAGCAACGATTAGGGTAGCCAAAGCAATTTTAGAGACCCCCACCAGGCTGCGCGTTAAGTCGCTCAGGCCAAAAAGCGAAAATTCTTTGACTACGTTGTGGAAGCGAAATGTCCAAACAAAGGCAACCGAAAGCCCAAGGGTTAATTGAAGTAAGCTGGTGAAGTTGTCCATCATTTGCTGGTTTTTTTTAAATGTACGTCGTTGCGTTCACGCGGCCAAACTCCAGGGCTCTGAAGAGCTACCTTGCTCTTGAATACTGCCCGGAGGCAACGATGGGTTTGTTTTGTGCGCACCGCAGTGTTCATTTGCCTTTATTTCCCTCCACTACAGAAACATCTAGCCCCCGTCGGTGTTACCTTGGGGTATGATCGACGGTATACCATTCAACCCCGGCAAGGGTTTCCTCTTCAGCAAGCAGGTTCCCAAAGAGGAAGAACCCTTCGATCGGGTTTTTGGGATCTTTAAAGAGCTGCTCACCCACACGTCGGGCGACGTAGAGGAAGCGTTTGACTGGCTGAAGGAGTTGGACACGGAGTACAACATCTTTTCCGCTGCGTACACCCTGGAGCAATTCAAGGAAGACCTGGTCAAGCGCGGATACCTGCGCGAGGAATTGGAGCCGACGGAGGACGGCGAAGGCGACGGTGGGCCTGGAACTTCCCGCAATGTGCTCACGGCCAAACTCGAGGCGGCCCTTCGGGAACACGCGTTGGAACAAATATTTGGCAAGCTGAAAAAATCGGGCGTCGGCAACCACCGCACCCAAAAGTTGGGAGCCGGCGACGAGCGGGACGGCGAAACCCGGAGCTTTCAGTACGGGGACGGGTTGTCCAACCTCAACATGACCGAGAGTTTGAAAAATGCGCAGGTGAACCACGGGATTGCAGACCTGCGCCTGACCGAGTCGGACTTGGTGGTGGAGGAAACCACGTTCAAAGCCCAGATGAGCACGGTGCTGATGATCGACATCAGCCACTCCATGATTCTGTACGGCGAAGACCGCATTACGCCCGCCAAAAAGGTGGCGATGGCTTTGGTGGAGCTTATCCACCGGAAGTACCCCAAAGACGGCATTGACGTCCTGGTTTTTGGCAACGAGGCTTGGTCCATCCCCATCCAGGAACTTCCGTACCTCAAGGTGGGCCCGTACCACACCAATACGGTGGCCGGACTGGAGTTGGCCATGGACATTCTGCGTCGGAAACGGAATACGAACAAACAGATCTTCATGATCACCGACGGCAAGCCGAGCTGCGTGAAGCTCCCTTCCGGAGAGCTGTACATGAACCCCAACGGGCTGGACGAGTTCATTGTGTCCAAGTGCCTGAACCAGGCGGCCCAAGCGCGGAAGTTAAAAATTCCCATTACCACGTTCATGATTGCCCAAGACCCCTACCTGCGGCAATTTGTGGAGCGGTTTACCGCGCAAAACCAAGGAAAGGCCTTTCTGACCGGCCTTACGGATTTGGGGCAAATGCTCTTTGAGGACTACGAGAAAAATCGAATTAAAAAGATATAAAACGCGATGAAACTTGCCGTTACATTTAAAGAGTTGAAAGCATCGGGCTACGTCCCAAAGACCGTCAGCCAAGAGATTCAAGCCAATATGATCGCCCGGATTCGGGACAACAAGACGGTGTTTGAGGGCTTGGTGGGCTACGAAGACAGCGTCGTTCCGCAATTGAAGCGGGCCATCCTGGCGGGGCACCACATCAACCTGCTGGGACTGCGGGGCCAAGCCAAGACCCGCATTGCGCGGAGCATGGTGGACCTTCTGGACGAATACATGCCCGTGGTGGAAGGTTCCGAAATCAACGACAGCCCCTTTGCCCCCATTTCCAAATTTGCCGTGGACACGGTCGCCGCGCGGGGGGACCAAACGCCCATTGCCTGGGTGCATCGGTCCAAGCGCTTTTACGAAAAACTAGCGACGCCGGACGTCAACATTTCCGACTTGATTGGAGATGTAGACCCCATCAAGGCCGCCACGCTCAAACTTCCGTATTCCGACGAGCGGGTGCTGCACTACGGGATGATCCCGCGCGCCAACCGCTGCATCTTCGTGCTCAACGAACTGCCCGACTTGCAAGCCCGGATTCAGGTGGCCCTTTTCAACATCCTGCAAGAAGGCGACGTCCAAATTCGCGGTTTCCAATTGCGGATGCCCTTGGACCTGCAATTCGTCTTCACGGCCAACCCGGAAGATTACACCAACCGCGGCAGCATTGTGACCCCGCTGAAAGACCGCATAGGGTCGCAGATTTTTACCCATTACCCCAAGAGCGTGGCTCTGGCGCGTGCCATCACGGAGCAAGAAGCCCGCATCTCTCCGGAAGACCAAGCCGCGGTGCTCCTGAGCGAAACCGCGCGAAACCTGCTGGAGGAGGTGTCGTTTGTGGCCCGGTCCAGCGAGTACGTGGACGCGAAAAGCGGGGTCAGTGCCCGCCTGTCCATCAGCGCCATGGAAAACCTGGTGGCCGCGGGCAAGCTGCGTTTGATTGAGTCCGGCGCGTCCACCACCCGCATTCGCTTGGTGGACTTTGTGTCCATTGTTCCGTCGATTACCGGCAAAATCGAATTGGTGTACGAAGGCGAGCAAGAGGGGGCCGACGAGGTGGCCAAAATCCTGATTGACCAAGCCGTGGTAGAGGTATTTGAACGGATGTTTCCGCGCCTTTCCAAGTTGGAAAAGCCGGGCACCCCGTCCCCGTACGCGGAGATTGTTGCCTGGTTTGACACCAACCTGGTTGAGCTGAATTACACCGACTCGGACGAGGCGTTTGAGGAGGCCCTTCTGAGCATCAAACCCTTGCAAACGTTTTTGGATGCCCACGGTGCTCCCCTGGCCCCGGATGACCGCTTGTTCTGCATGGAAGTGGTGCTGTGGGCCCTGGCGGTAGGCGGCAAGTTGGAACGTACCGCCCACACGGGGTCGTACCAATTTGAGTCTCCCTTGATGGCAAAGTACCTGCGGTGAAAGTCGGCGGTCGCAAGCGCTTCTCCGCGTTTCGCAGCTCCCTTCATGTGCTTGTTGCTAAAGGCGGGTAGGTCAACTGGAATATTGCCTGGGAACCTTCTGCCTAGTCGCGGGTTATTATTTAGTAGTTTTGAATCGACGACTGCACGAGCACGGAGCTCCGAAAGGTTTACTCTGTACGTGAACGGCAATCCCGAATGCCTGAATTTTCGGAACCAAACTTTATCCTTGTAGACGTGGAAAACAAACTCTTTGAATTTTGGAAAGTATACTACCCCATTGTGTTGGCGTTTCTTTCCTTTCTCTATTCCGTTTTCCTGTGGTTTTCTGGTGATCAGCTGGAGGACAAACTGGCCGGCATTTTTGTAGGAATTTGGGTTCCTTCAATCCTTGCTTTTTCCATTGCCATTCGCCAGCGCAGGAAGGATTACTACCAAAATAAGAACTGACCCCATGGACAACACCACCCTGTTTGCCGTCGGATCGGTCATTTTTGTGATATACATGGGGAGTTATTTAGCCATGGTTTCCCACCAAAACCGGATTCAAAAGGAAGGTCCTGCAAAACCGACTGTTAAACAAAGCGAGCCGGACTTAGGGAAGGGGAAATCCGCCTAAGCGACCCTGAAGAAAACCGTATCTTGTACCAGTACCGCCGCCCTTCCCTGCGCTCTGTTTGGAAGTCACTTATCGGCTTCTAAACCTACACCGCATGAAAACGTTGCTCAGCGCCCTGTTGCTCGCCGGTTTGACCACCGGTCACGCCCAATCCATTTCGTTTGACTTTGAGTCGGCAACCGCGGGAATGCAGGGGTACGACGGTGCTACGTTCACGGTGGTGCCCAACCCCAGCAGCGTAGGCAATCCCAGCGCCAACGCCGCGAAAATTGTGAAGGTGAATGCCGGCGACCTGTGGGCCGGGGGGAAATTGACGGGATTGCCCGCGTTGAATTTTTCTGCCGCGTCTAGCAGCGTGCTTTCCATCAAAGTATTCACGCAGGAACCCGTCGGGACCGTAATTAAAGTGAAGTTGGAATCTCCCTACACCGGGGAGGTGGACGCCGTGACCACCGTCTCCGGAGCGTGGGAAACGCTGCTGTTTGACTTTGGGATTCCGGCCTGCACCGGCAGCGCCGACTTGGTTTTGATGCCTCAGCCCTTCACCGCCGGAGGAGGCAAAACGTTTTACTTCGACGACATCCAGCAAGTAGCCGGAACAATTGCAACCCCGCTGGCAGGGCTTCCCCTAACGTTTGAGACCGGCGCAACCGCCGACCACTTCTTTAGCTTCGAAAGTGCCCAGCTGAATGTGGTTCCCAATCCGCAGGTGACTGCCGGCAACCCCAGCGCCACGGTGGCCAAATTGGTCCGGTACCTGGGCGCCCCCTACGGTGGAAGCAAAATTACCTTTGCCCAACCCATCGACTTTACGGCCGATTCCGAAATTTCCATGAAGGTATGGACGTCGGCCCCCGTGGGAACTCCCGTGACCTTAAAGGCAGAGAAACCCTTTTGGGGCGTGGAACGCAGCGTGCAAACCACCCAATCCGGCCAGTGGGAAACCCTCACCTTTGACTTTGCCGGTTCTTTGAACGACATGCCCACCCTCGCCTTTTTGTTCGACTTTGTGGCCGGAAGCTCGCAAGTGGGCAACGGGTCAGCGCAGTCCACTTTCTATTTTGACGACGTCCGTTTTGCCAGCACACTTGCTTCGGAGGAATTAAGGGGCCGCAGCATCGCCGTACGCCCCAACCCCACCGCCAACCGCTGGACCGTGGACGGATCCTTCGGAGCCGAATGGGACGTGAAACTTTTTGATCTCCACGGCACCTTGCTGGCCGAATACCACAGCCCCGACGGCTCTCCCCTTGAGGTGGACGCCACGGCATTCCCCAGCGGTATGTACTGGGCGCGGTTAGCCGGCCAAGGCGAGTTCCAGACCGTGAAATTGGTGAAACAGTAAGCGCTGCTGGAGATTTGTTCTGCGGAGCCTCTTGTTCGGGGACGCGGATCAGCGCAACCAGGCATCTCCAAGGAGGGGATCTGAATTTTGACACAAACTTAACCCCTGTGGGTTGGTGGTCCATTGGATTCATCGGACTTTCGAGGTAGTCTACCTTCAAGTCCTTCGCCGAGGGACCGGATGGGGTGGGCTGTTAAAATTCCCTAGCGATGAAACAATCCCGTTTTTGGCCCCTACCGACTTGGATGATGGGTGCGTTCCTGGCCGTATCTGCGTGCCAAACCTCTGATAATGCAGACTTTGTTGCGGTTTATGCAACCGTCGAAACGGTTCCTGTGGACGCGGCCGTGGGGGACGATGCCGCCGATGATCCGGCCGTATGGTTCAACGCGGAACAACCTTTGGAAAGCCGCATCTTGGGCTCGGACAAAAAACGGGGATTGGAAGTATTCCATTTGGACGGTACCCGGGACACCACAGACGCCATTGGACGCATCAACAACATCGATGT
>Ga0102875_1000431_pt1 | contig 15958 bp, 12 predicted proteins | sample Colrivmet1547B02_FD_78185 | JGI IMG/M metagenome (GOLD analysis project Ga0102875, IMG submission 78185) | Estuarine microbial communities from the Columbia River estuary - metaG 1547B-02 | ecosystem: Environmental > Aquatic > Marine > Intertidal zone > Estuary | place: USA: Columbia River... | reverse complement strand
CCTTTGATATATCTTTTGGTATATTCTTTAGTATATTCTTTAGTATATTCTTTAGTATATTCTTTAGTATATTCTTTAGTATATCTTTATTACTTTTCTATTTAACTATAATTCATTATAAGTTAATCCTAACTTTGTAATCTTAATTTCAATATACTAAATTTAATACTCTATTGCGTTTATAAAATGTTAATAAAGATAATAAATTAATTTATTATCTTTATTTACTAAGGGTCTATTAGTTCATTTCTATGAACACTTGCATTATCTAATATTATCTTCTAAAAATTTCTTTAATCTTATATTATCTATTCCACTTTTTTCATATAAAGTCCAGCCAAAACACCCTTATAACCTATTTTGTAATATATTCTAATTTTAAATTTTTATTTTTCCATATTTTATTATAGAGATAAAATTGTTGGTCAAAATATGTTAAATATTGTAAAAAGTATATTTACAATAGGAAGAAGAGAAGACCATATATATTTACGATAATTCATACATAGTACATGCTATATAATAACCAAATTTTTACTAATTTGAATATTTTTTACTGTGAAAATTGGCATTTTAAATGTCCAAGGTATAAAATAAATAATTCTAAAAATAAATTTATTTTAATAAATTATATTAAAATGTTTTTTTTAGATTATTATGATATTATTAAGAAAACAAAATTTTATAAAAAAAATATTTACTATTCAGTAAATTTAGATAATTTAAATTTACACAAATCTAAGCTTTGTATAAAAGATGATAACTGGTCTGCATCTTATGAAGATATACACAATAATAATAAAAATAATTATACAAAATTAAATAAGTTATATGACCAAGAAAATTTTGTAAATAATCAATCATCTGATTATTTATCTATACCTTCAGATTATAATATGAGATTGAAATATTTAAATAAAATTACAGATTATTTATGTTCACAAAAAAAAGAAAATATTATATTAAATAATATTTATTCTGATAATGATGATTTGTTAGCGAAAAACTCAAGTTTTTCTTCAATATTAACTCCTTTAGCATTAATATCTTCATCTAAAAATAAGCTTAATTCATTAAATGAATTGGATGAATTAAATGATTTAGACGAATTTAAATATTTAAAAAATACCCAAAATACCATATTTGTATCACAAATATCAAATTTAAAAATAAATAATTTTGCTGATATTTACTTAATAAATTTATTAAATTTTTATTATGATTATAATATAGTATCGTATAATTGTGAATATCCTTTACTAGGTATTAAAAATTTTATCCCGCTACCATCAAAATTATTAATTGATTCAAATTTATATACTGACAAACATTTAATAACTTATGATAATATTTTAAAGGAATATCAATTTAAAGGCGGTAATGGTTGTAGGACTATATTTGCTAATAGAATATTACCAAATAATACAATATTTCAATCTAAAAATAAAGAACATAATACAAAAAAAGATCTAAATGACAAAACTACAAAATCAGTAGAAACAACTAGTGAAAATTTTATAAAAAATGATAACATAAAATTTCCTTTACCTTTTAGTTTTCCCATTTTTATAAATGATTCTCAAATAAATATATTATCTAGTAATGTATATTATTATGAAGTAACAATCAAATATAACAAAAATATTGATAATATTTCTTCATCTCAAGAATATATAGCTATTGGATACGGAAATAAAAATATATTATTAAATACACATTTAGGATCAATAATAAATAGTATAGGATATTTTTCAATAAGTGGAAATGTTCAGAATAATTTTTATAAAATTAAAGAAAATATAAAAGTTTCTGTATCTTGGTTTCCAGGAGATACTGCAGGTGCGGGTATTATTTATTTAAGCACAAATAAAATTAAATTATTTTTTACATTAAATGGTAAATTAGTTTATATAACAAAAAAATCTATAGATATTGATGATATATATTTTCCAGTAATTAATTATAATCATTCACATTCAATTGATGTAAATTTTTCTAATAAAAAATTTATATATAATATAAAACCGTTAATATTAGATTATTCTCAAAATATAATTTCTAGTGAAAATTCATTTATTGAAAATTATAATATTAATCCATATTTAAATAAACCACCTAAAAAAATTAATATACCTAAATTTATACTTAATTATATCAATTCTGTACTAGAAAATAATGCCTTAACAAACTCATCTACTCTATTTACAACCATTACTCCTTTTAATACAACCCATGTGATAAATGATTTGAATATTTCAAGTTTTAGTAATGATCTATCGGAAATTTCATCATCATCATATTTCGAAAGTCCAGTTCAAGAAACTAATAATTTAAATATTTTAGAAACGATGTCGGTAACTTCTATAGAGCTACCAATATCATATCCTTCGGAAATGATATCTCAAATAATTCAAAATAATACAAACTTTAATTTACCTATTGGAATATATATGGAGAATATAACAACTATTTCTAGTTTATTATAAAAAATTTAATGAAAAATAATTTAAAGAATTTATAATTTATATTATAATGAGTTTGGATAAAGTTAAAGAATTTAATAATATTGTAATAACATTACTTAACCAATTATTACCATTTACTGGTGTAATCTATAAAAAAAAATTTGAAATGATTATAGAAACAAATGCTATCTTACCATTAGAACAATTTTTAGTACATGCTTTACCATTGAGGGATCAAATTTTAAATAGAGATGAAGCATATTTTACTAATGAAAAGATTTATACAGATTCAGATCAAAATACTTTAATTCAAATTTTACAATTAAAAGATATTTATTATAAATTAGATGAAAATTCACGATCGAGTATTTGGGATTATTTTCAGGCTATGTTGATTTTATCAGAAGAGTATATTAAAAATAAAAATAAAAATTGAAAACTTATAATTAAACATATAATTTTATGATAGGTATATGACTAGTAAAATCTTAGTTATTGTAGAATCTCCTGGAAAAATTAAAAAAATTCAAGATTATCTAGGTAAAAATTATATTGTTAAAGCGTCTTGTGGACATATAAGAGATTTAGATAAAAAAACATTAAGTATTGAAATAGAAAATAATTTTAATCCATTATATGTAATTAATTCAGATAAAATTAAAATTATAAACGAAATTAAAAAATTAAAAAAAGAGTGTAGTGATATAATTTTAGCAACAGATGGCGATAGAGAAGGTGAAGCTATAGCCCATTCATTAGTATGTATTTTAAATTTACACCAACCTAAAAGAATTATCTTTAATGAAATAACTAAAGGGGCTATATTAAAAGCTATAAGTAATCCAATTGACATTAATTATAATATGGTATATGCACAACAAACACGAAGATTATTAGATAGATTAGTTGGATATAAAATAAGTCCTATTTTGTGGAATTATTTACCTTTAGTTGATCAAACAGATAATACTATTAATGAACTAAATACAAAAAAATTAAATATTCAATCTGCTGGGCGTGTACAATCTGTAGCTTTACGGATAATAATTGATAAAGAAAATGAAATTATTAATCAAATAAGTACACCATATATGAAGATTACAGCAGAATTTATAGATGATAAAATATTAAAAGCAATAGATAATGATATTAATATTGATTTTTCTCAAAAAGAAATTCAACAAGATAAAATTAATGCTATAATTAATATAGATAAATCATTAGATCTTGCAAATGGAGATAATATAAATAAATGTATAATTTTCAATTCAAAATTAAATAATTTAAATAATCCAAACGATATATCAAATTTAGAGGAAATAAAAAAATTTTTAAATTTAGTCAACAAAAAAACCAAATTTATAATTAAATCTATTTACAATAATAAACATAATAAAAACCCTCCTCCTCCTTTTATCACATCTACATTACAACAAGAAGCTAGTACTAAATTGCATTTTAATATAATTAAAACTATGAAAATTGCTCAAAAATTATACGAACATGGTTATATTACTTATATGCGATCAGATTGTCCAAATATTAGCAATGAAGCAATTAATAATATAAAGAAGTATATTGTTGAAAAATATGGTGAAGAATATTCAGATCCTAAAAATTTTACTTCTAAAAATTCAACTAGTCAAGATGCACATGAATGTATCAGACCAACACAATTTATAAATGACAAATTAACAGATAATAAATTATCTATAGAGGACAATTTATTATATGAATTAATCTGGAAAAGAACTGTTGGAAGTCAAATGATAGCTGCTATAATTAATAATCAAATTTTAGAAATAGATGCAAGAAATAATGATATATCTATATTGAAATTTAATATATATTTAAAAAATTTAAAAGATAATTCAAATCAATTATCTACCGAAAATTTTAAAATACTCGAAAATATCCAAGGTTATTTTTATAGTAATCACGAAACTATCGAATCATATGGGTATTTAATATTATACCATATTGTATCAAAAGATAAAAAAATTAATGAACCAAAAAATAAAGTCGATAACAGAAATTTTATGTTAAATTCATATTTAAAATGTTTAAAAATAAATATTTCTGAAGATTATACAAAATTACCATTAAGATATAATGAGGCAAATTTAGTTAAATATTTAGAAAAAAATGGTATAGGTAGACCATCTACATATGCTTCTATTATTTCTAAATTATTAGAACGAAATTATATAGAAAATAAAAATATAGATGGTTATAAAAAAACTATTAATTATTATGAAATAATTAATACACTGAACGAATCAAAAAAATATACTTATAATAATAATACCAAAGATATTATTATAGGAAAAGAAAATAATAAATTAATTCCTACAAATATGGGAATAAAGATCAATGAATTTATGCTTAAAAATTTTAATAATATTATAGATATTTCATTTTCTGCAAATTTAGAAAATTTTTTAGATAAAATTGCTATTGGTAAAGCAAATTGGGTTAATATATTACAATCATTTTATGATACTTTTAATCCTATAATTGAAAAGTTTCCTATAGTAAAAAAAAAAATATTTTATTCAAATGAAAAAAATAAATCAATAAAATCATATAATAATTCTAAAAAAAAATATATTAAAAAATATAATAAAGTATAGTATTATAATGGCAAATCAAACTGAAATAAATAAATGTATTAAATCAGGAAGCTATATTTATAAAATATTTCATATTTGTATGATTATAACAGCTATTTATTTAGCTCAATGTAATGGATTGAATATATTTAATTTATTAATCATAATAATATTTCCATATATATATATTATCTATAGTATAATTTTACATAATGGTATATGTCAATATACACCTATAATCAATAAGCTTTGACATTATGTTAATTTTAATTTAGGATTTTATAGTTTATAAGCATTATTAACAACATTTTTTTTTTTCTATATGTTTTGAGTCTGGTATTAAACCTTGTTTTATACCATAATTTTCTGGACAATATATGGTATCTTTATTATCCATAAAATTATTATAAATTTTATGAGCCATTTTAATAAAAATAATATCAATATTATTACGAATTTCTACATCTAATGTAGAAATATCTATTAAATTTTTAAGTTTTAATAAAGAATCAGATTTTTTTATATTATTTTTAGATCTACAATCTGAGCTTATCTCAGATTGTAGATTAATTTGTGTTACTGTAGAAACTTCAAAATTTATATGTTGAAAATTAGAACTAGAAAATTTTATGTCATTATAATTATACATATGATATAAATTTAATTTAATACTTGATTCAAAAAATAAAAAATTATATTTTTTAGCAAGTAAAATCCCATCTTCTATAGAAACTTCTCTTTTTAAAATATCATTTTTATTTCCAACTAAAGCAATTATTGGTTTAATAGATATATTTTGTTCTAATATATCAGTATACCATGATATAATATTTTCATAACTTTTTTGATTAGAAATATCATACATGAGTATGATGCCTGCTGCACCTCTATAGAATGATCGAGTTATTGATTTAAAATACTCTTGGCCTGCTGTATCCCAAATATGGATTTTTATATTAATATTTTGATTATTAACATTTATATTAATTATTTTAAAGGCAAAATCTACACCTATAGTACTATCACGATCTTCTACAAATATATCTGAAATATATCGATACAATAAACATGATTTACCTACATTTCCATCACCTACAATTACATATTTAAATACATAGTTATACATTATAAAGAGATAGATTATCACAAAAATTAAAATAAAATCAATTTTTATTAATTTTATAAAAATTAAAATAAAATCAATTTTTATTAATTTTATAAAAATTAATTTTATTACCATATATTCGAAATTTATTTAAAGTATAATATTTACTAATCAAACAAATATTAATTTATGATATACGATTAATATTATTTTAATCAAAATAATATTAATCGTATATATTATAATATGGCAAAAAGTATGAATATATTGAATGATAATCATATACTGTTGAGAAGATATGATATTTATTATAATACCCAAGAATCTTATTATTATAATATATTATCTCATGATTATTTAAATGATATAAATAATAATATTCATAATCATAATAATTATAATAGATATTTAATTCAACATAATTATAACAGCGATTATAACCTTGATAACAATAACTCCAATCTTGATAATATTAACAATAATAGATATTATATTTATCAAGACAATTTATCACCAATGATTGATATTAAATGTACATTATGTAAGCATGTTCAACTAGATGTAAAATTATATTATCAATATATTGAAGATTGTGTTTGTCCAATATGTTTAGAAAATCAAAAATGGTATTTACCATGTTCTTATAGTAATCAACATATTCTATCCTGTTTAGAATGTTATTGTGATATAACTAAAAATTATTCACCTGAAAAACGATGTAAACTATGTAATATAAATATTGAAATATTAGGTCCCAAAAAAAATTATAATGGCATATTTTATGCTTGGTGTGGAAAATGTTAAATTAAAAAAATGAAATTATAAGCAATTAAATATTATTTTATTTATATATTTAATGCCCCTTATCAATTCACTACGGACTAGTATCAATAGTACAACCGCTATTAGAGATTTTAGAAGAAAAGATTTTGGTTTATCCTGTATCAATTTGATAGTTAAATCATGTACTAAAAATGCAATATCTACAAATAAGAAACAAAGCTTAACTACAGAAATTAAAACATCTAAATTAATTTATGATGTTCTATCTAAAAATCTATCAACAGCATATATATTTTATGGTGGTAATATAATGACATTGCTTGACCATTTTCATGAACAAAATAACTATAATAAAATGCAATATTTTGTCCCTTCGAGTGAAATGAGTGCCGGTTTTTGTTCTTTAGGACATAATAAAGCAAAAAATAAATGTGATAGTGTTATTATAACAACCTCAGATCCTGGTTTGACAAATGTTCTAACTCCTTTAACAGATGCATACTACGACGATATCCCTTTATTAGTAATTTCCGGTGATGTTTCAACAGAAATGCAAGGTAAAAATGTATTCCAATCTGTACCTGTGCTTGAATTAACAAAAGCTATAACTTATTGGAATTATTCTTTGAATAAAACAAATGAAATTTTTGATGTATTATCTTATGCTTTAATGTTAGTAAAAAATGGAAAACAAGTTCATCTTAATATTCCAAAAGATATTTTAAATCAAAACATTTCCAATTTTGATAGTATTAATATTTTAAAACGAAAACACCATTTTTTGGATAATTTAAATGGCAAAAATATTAAAGTATTTTCATCAGATCAAATAAAAGACTGTGACTCTAATATTATAAAACCATTAGATATTGAAACAATACAGAAGGATTTATTAAACCAAACTTCATTTTGTAAAACAATTACACCACCTTTAACTATTGAAAACATTGCTGAAATTATCAATAAATCAATTAAACCTGTATTATATGTCGGACGGGGATGTATAAATGGAAGCAATGAATTAAGGCAATTAGCAGTATTGTCTCAAATACCAGTTACAACTACTATTCATGGTTTGGGAATTTTTGAAGAATCTCATTATTTAAGTTTAAAAATGTTAGGTATACATGGATCTATAAGAGCTAACCAGGCTATACAAAATGCAGATTGTATTATTTGTGTTGGAGCTAGATTTGATGATCAAACTGTAGGAAACATTAATAAATATGCTCCAAATGCAAAACACATAATTCATATCAATTCAAATAAAAATGTTTTTAATAAAATTATATCTAATAGTATTAATATTCATGGATTATGTGAAAAAGTTTTACCAGAATTATTAAAATATATTACTCCAAAAGAATCTATAGACTGGTTTAAAGAATTAAATCAATATAGAATAGATTTTCCTTATGATCCGGTAGGATTAAAACAGCAAGATATATTATTATTGCTAGATAAATTATTAGATCAATTAAATTTAAAAGATAAGTTGTTAATTACAAGTGGTGTTGGAAATCATCAAATGTATGCAGCACAATTACTTACCCATCTCTATCCAAATAGATTTATTACATCTGGAAGTTTAGGTTCAATGAGTTCCGCGAATTCAATGGCTATAGGAGTTAAAATTGCATATTCTAATTTTATGGTTATATCTATTGATGATAATCAATCATTTAATATGGTAAATGATTTAAAAATGATTCTTAATTATAATATAGCAATTAAAATTATTATAATGAATGATTCTAAGCATTCAATGGTTAATATATGGAAAAAATTATTTTTTAATAATAATATCGTAACAACTGAAACTATTAATCCAGATTATAATATACTAGCTTATGCATATAATATTAAATGTATTGAAATTAACAAATCTATGAATTTAAGTATAATTGAACAACAGATAAGATATTTTCTTCATTATGATATTGATAAACCTATTATATTAAATTGTATAATTGATTCTGATTTTTGTCTACCTTTAATACCACCTGGAAATACTTTAAATGATATGTTAACATATCATACATATAATGATCATAAAAAAAATAAATTTAAAATCAACAGAATATGATTTTTATAATTCTATTAATATTTCTGGTCCTGATATGACATTGTATTAGAATAATTTAAAACAAAGCTTTTAAATTGTCCCCAGCTAGCAATTATTATTGAATATATTTAAATAAATATATTCTAAAGTTTTATAGATTTACTTCTTTATGGTTGAAAATAGTAATGATAAAATAGGTATTTATATTTTTAGACGAGATTTACGATTAGATGATAATTATGCTCTAAATATGTTAATAAAAAAAGTTGATATTATAATACCAATTTTTTTATTAGATGAACATCAAATTATTAAAACAAATAAGAATAAATATCATTTTTCATCAAATGTAATTCAATTTATGGTAGAAAGTTTAAATAATTTAAATACTTATCTTGAAAAAAAAAATTCCAAATTGCGATTGTTTTATGGAAAACCTGAAAATTTAATTGAAAATATAATTAAATGGATAAAATTATATTTACAACCCGAATGTACTAAAATCACTATAGGTTTTAATGAAGATTTTTCTATATATGCCAAAGAAAGAGATAAAAATATAAGACATATTTGTGAAAAAAATAATATTAGTATAATTACATCCCCTGATGATTTAACTTTAATTCCATTAGATCATATATGTAGATCAAAACCAGATGGCTTTAAACAATATGGAGCTTTTTTTAAACAAACTTTGAAATATAAAGTTGAAAATCCCCAACCATTACCACATAAAGTTGTCTTTTTATCAGCTGATATTCAAATTACAAAAGAATTTAAAATTAATCATTTGCAAAAGTTTTATATACCCAATCCTAATTTGGCTCAAAACGGTGGAAGACAAATAGCTTTAAATAAATTAAAAAATTTATATAAATTTGATACTTATGAAATAAATCGTAATACTTTATCTTATACTACAACTAATTTATCTGCATATTTAAATTTTGGTTGTATAAGTATTCGAGAAACTTATTTTGCATTAAAAAATACATTAAATAAAAAAGCATATGTTATAATAAAACAACTATTTTGGCGTGATTTTTATTTACAAGCACTTCGATTTTTACCAAATGGTGCTGCTTATCATCATATGAATCAAGCGTATGATAAATTAAAATGGAATGATAATCCAAAAAAGGATTGGTTAAAATTAATAAATTCTCAGACGGGTTTTTTAATAATTGATGCAGGAATGAAAGAAATGATAGTATCAGGATATATGCACAATAGAGCACGTATGCTTGTAGGTATGTTTTGGACAAAATATTTATTAATTAATATTTTTAATAAAAAATATGGGTCGCAATCAGGCTTTTCAAGTTATTTGGTAGATGCTATCGGTTGTTCGCAAAATAAAATGAATCATCAATGGATTACAGAATTTGATTACCCTGGAAAAAAATATTCCGCACCAAATGCAAAATTATCAGGAAGACCTATGGATATTTCCAATAATATGATCAAAAAATTCGATCCAGATTGTATATATATTAAAAAATGGCTACCTCACTTAGCAGATGTTGATAATAAAGATTTAATAAAATGGAATTGTGATATAGCAAATAAATATAATAATATTCATCCACCACCTATATTTAATGCTAAAGAAAAATATAAAGAATGGATAAATATTTGTAAAGATAAGTAATTAAATTAGTAACATATTTTATTATTTATTTAATTATAAATTTTTTTTTTTTTTTTATAATTTTTTTTAAAATTATATTTTTGATGATATTTTCTAATTCATTAATAAAATGATTTAATTCTAAATTATTTTTATTTCTTTGTTGTAATAAATAGTGATGACCATTTAATAATTTTTTACTATTTAAATTATATGTGTCTGTTTCATCATCATATATTTTATCAAAATATAATGGATAGTCTTTTCCTAAATATTCTTCTACCGCTGGGTGCCGATTAACAATAATAGGTGTTCCTGTAGCTATACATTCAACAATAGTATTACTCGCAGAACAATCTATATAATCACAAAATACTATATTAGAAATTAATAAATCTAAATAAGTATCATTAGGTACATATTCTATTTCTTTTACACTGTTATGATTTTTATATAATAGAGGAGCAATATGATCATTACTTATATTTTTATTTTTAGAAAATAATTCATATAAGTAATGAATTAAATAAGTTATATAATAATTTATTGAATTATTGGGATGAGAGTATTCTAGAATATTATCAATTATTACATTAACATTATTGATATTATTAATTTTAGTTTTAGATAAATGTGGATTATGGTGAAATTCATATAATTTATCGGAATAAGATTCATTATAATTAGCTATAAAATCTTTACTATCTAAATCTTTATAATTTATTATTTTATTTGCTATCTTATCGTAATCTACTTCAGAACTTGGAAAATATTGATTCATAGAATAACCTTTTAATTTATATTTAGTTAATGGTTTGTTATTATACATAAATTGAGCATGATAAATAGTATAAGGATTCCGTAACCAACCACCTATATTATATATATTTAAATTTTTTTCAAACAAATGAATATTAAAAGTTTTATTAAAAGTTGGTGGGGTTGGATGCTTTAGTACATAAATATTAACGCGTAAATGTAATTTTCCTAATTCAATTTCTAGATTTTTTTTATTATAAACCGATAAAACTATAAGTCCTTTACAATGTTTTAGAGAATTTACAAAAATTGATCGTTTAAATAAATTATTTATATTATTATCAGAAAATGTTGAAGAGGTATGATGTATTATACCTACCCAATCTTTTTCAATTAATTTTACTTGATGACTTAAAAAATAAATATCAACATAATCAATAATCAAAATTTTATGATTTAGATCTTGAATTTTTTGTTGGATTCTATCCCAACCATAATAGTGAATTTTACTATTATTACAGAACATCATTATATATAGATAATATATTTAATTTTATATTATCTATATATAAAATTTTTAATTTTATATTAAAAATTAAATTGATTTATTTCTTTTTATACAAATACATGATTTAAAAAAATTCATACATTTTTTTTTATAATTAAAAGGTGGTATTAATTTTACTAAGTTTATACATATATCAATAGCTCTATTGATTTTTATAATTTCATTTATATCTAATGAAGGAATTGCAGTAAAAATAACAATTTTTGATTTAAATTTAATAATATTTAAAAAATTAAATTCATTATCAAAAATATAACAATATTTTTGATAGATTTGTATTATACACAATATTATATGAGGAATTATATGATAATCAAGCTGATTATCATATATTATATTTTTTGATAATATTTGTAATTCTGTTATAATATCATTATTATTGCTAAATAATCTAAGTAAATAATCTTTTTCATGTGCTTGTAAGTTTGTATTGATATTGTATTCTTTTGGATTATCAAGCATACTAAGAATATTTGATAAATTATATTCTTCCATTATTATATATGGAAGAATATAATTTTAATTATATTACTTATACTAAAATATTAAACTTTTTACATTATATGAATAGTCTAACAATAACCTAAGTATTTTTACATAGATTATTAGACAACTCCACCATCACTACACACTTTTCCAGGAATTGGCGGGGTTACCTGTGTATAGTCACCAGAGTTTCCTGCTGGACCATACTGGCAGACTATTAGCTTATTATATACACCACACCCTAAAGTAATACTATCCTTCCATATAACCTGCGAATAGTGTCCTGTACTTGGTGAAAAATCTGAAACCATTCCACCATTTGTATTAGAGATTTCACTATACCACAAATCTACAGCAACAGCATCTGTTACACCTAATGCAAGATTTTCTCCTAGTGCCCAAAAACCACCTATATTTGATCGTGAAGTGTGCGGAGAGTGTTTCATTACTCCCATTGACATATCAGCCCATGCTTGTGCATTTGCTGCAATTACAGGATCCCAAGTCATTAGCGGTACACCATGCATACACCTATATTTATTGTGTCTATTTAAAACCGATTGCATTGTGGTACTAATACTACCAGTATTTACACTAGATACTGACGTAGAACCTGTTGATGGTATAGGCAGTGGTGTTGCTGGTACAGGCATTTGTGTTGATGGTGTACATATTTTGCATGCAACTGGACATGCTTGCATAAGTTCATTACTAAAACTTTGTCCTGTACAGGAGTAACTTGCCCATTGAGTACAAGAATCACCCCAATAGGGATCCCTATAATTTGGATTATCCACACATTTTACTAATTTTAGTGGTAATTGACGATGCTTAACTTGACATTTATTTTGACTATCGCACTCATTGTGAGGATAATTTACAATATCTTCTAAAACAATATTACTAAATCGAGCTTTAACATTGGGACTTGTATGTCGTACATTAAAATTAGGTTGACAAGGCCCACGATCTCCTGAATCTAACCATGTCATATGAGTGGCTTGATCATCCCAAATACTAATAATAAATGTCATTCCTTGTTTAATAGCTTTTGTTAAACTATCAAAACCACCATATAATTCAAAAGTATTTGGTTCTTGTTGTAATGTTTTCCATTTCTGGATACTTTCAGATGTTAAAGAACCACCTGGATGTTCAATAATTTTATCATTTTGTTTATAATATCTTTTAACTTCAGTTAAAGGATCACCTATAAATTGTGTAATAACAGTAAATGGATGATTAGTATCAATTGTTTTTCCTTTTCCATAAAAATTATGATATCCTTGACGATAACTATTAGCATCTGCACCACTTTTATCACATTGATTACCATCACAAGGATGTAAAGTCCATGCTAAAGATTCAGAATTAGTTTCAATTAAATCAATTTCGACGGAACAAATAGGACTTTTATTTGTATTGGCTTTCCCTGTATCAAAATATTTAATATCTGTAGGACATTGTGCATCACCATACCCAACACCTAAATTATCTAAAGCTGTAGAGTTCATTTGAACTAAATAAACAGCTGCATTTAAACTGCATGGTAATTCTGATACATCAATATCTATGGATATTTGTTTATTTAATAAATTAGGTAACCAATATTTATTATTTTCTAATAGATATAATCGCGATCCTACATTATTTTCTGTAATAAATTGTAATTCTAATTGATTATTATTTTCTGAAATTCCATATACTATTTTATATTGATTCGCTGTTACACCCTCTAATACACAATTATCACATTCGTTTCCACATTTCCAAGATCCATCAAAACAATTTTGATATCCGCCTTGATAATGCAACCATCGCCAATTTGCATCTAATACTGCTTTATATTTCCCAATAGTCGGAGGTTCATCTGGAATAGTACCTGGTGTAATACTAAAAACACCATAAATTGTATATAAAAGAGAAAATACAAATGATAATTTCATAATATATTTATATTATAAATATATGTTTATATATATTTATATATTAGAATATATAAAGATTATATATATCTTGATGTATATAGTAATGATTAAAATTTTATACATAGGATATTATCCAGAGCATAATTTTTTGGAAGATATAATATATTTAAATGCTTTGAAAAATAAAAATTATACAATTAAACAATTTGTACATAGACTCAATGATCCAGAAACTTCTTTTATTAATAATGATATAATAATATGTGGAAGTTTTTTACAAGATATTAACATTATTAAAATATTATTTAAATATATTCATAAAGTAATTTATAATATTACAGAACCTATCGAATTCAATAATTATATTATGTATCATTTATATATCCATAAATTTATAAATTTAGCTGTTGGGTGTGTTCCTGAGAATAAAACTCATATTAAATTTCCTTTGTATATTGACCCATATGAAATTTCATCTTGTGAAAAAATAAATGAAATTAATAATTATGTAAAAAACATTGAATTAAATGATCTAATGATTAAAAAATATTGTTGTCTAATTAATCGACATGATTATGGACATACAAGAACTACAATTTATAATAAATTATCTGAATTAGGTTTTATAATATGTCCATCCGTTTTATTTAATAATTATCCTAATGAAGATTTTGAGAAAATCGGTCGAGAAAATTTTCAAAAAGAATTTATTTTTAATATATGTCCAGAAAATTTTGTAACACAATTAGATGGTTATGTTACAGAAAAATTATTTATGGCATGTTGTTGTGGTAATATACCTATATATTATGGGAAATTAGATGATTTAGATAAACAAATTTTTAATTTGAATAGAATTATATTATACGATCCAACTAATGATCAATCTATTGATCAAGTATATACAATTATTAAAAAATTATTATTCAATTTTCAGGATTTGTATAATTATTATAAACAAGATGTATTTTTACCAAGTGCAATAGAAATAATTAAAAATTATAAAGTAAATTTAAATAAACGACTAAATGAATTCATTAAGAATTCCACAATAAATTACATAGATGGTAAATTGAATTAAAAAGCTGCATTTTTATTTAATGTTAAAAACTAAAGTTTTTCGCCTATATATTCATCTTAGTCATGTATTGGCATGCATATAAGGATCTATTTATATCTGATATATTCGATATTTACATAATTGTCTAATAATAGATTTATTAATAGATATTAATAAATCTATTATTATTTTAATATTATATTTTTGATAGTATTTTTCAGAGGTCTCTCTCTCTCTCTCTCATCAAAAAAGTGATGATCATTTTTTCACTTTTAAAAATTATTTAAGGGTGTGGTTTATTACAGTAATAATGGGTGATAAAAATGATGTTTTAAATGATATTTTAAAAAAATTTAGATGTAAAATATGTGAAAAGAATTATGCAAGTAATAGTAGTCTATGGAATCACAACAATAAATTTCATAATACATCCGTAAAGGAAAATGTAAAGGTTGTAAAGGAAAATGTAAAGGATGTAAAGGAAAGTAAATATCGAT
>Ga0102875_1000410_pt1 | contig 16317 bp, 18 predicted proteins | sample Colrivmet1547B02_FD_78185 | JGI IMG/M metagenome (GOLD analysis project Ga0102875, IMG submission 78185) | Estuarine microbial communities from the Columbia River estuary - metaG 1547B-02 | ecosystem: Environmental > Aquatic > Marine > Intertidal zone > Estuary | place: USA: Columbia River... | reverse complement strand
CTTTTTTCAACTTGGACACCCCAATACCATATCCTTGAATAGTGAACGGCAAATACTGCCATAAGTACTGAGCAGACGCATCAAAGGTGGTTCCATTAAAACGCATCCCTCGGTACTTGACTAGTGTAGAATCGGCTCTAGTAGGCTGTGGACCTACTCCTTCCCTCAAGGGGATATAATAAATGGTATGCTCTACAGTTTCCCCATCTTCTAACCCCAAATCTTCAGATTTGAGTGTGACTTTAATAGCCTGTGCTCGTTGAATAAGCGGTGTTCTACCTGCCAGATCTCCAGCCAAGGTGTCTATTTTTACTTTAAAGTCAAAGTCTACCGCTGGGTTATCAAAGTCGCTGTAATTGTAGGTATGAGTCGCCATAAATGCCTCAATGTCTGCACTGTTGGTTTGATAAACCTCACCAATGGGCAAAGGAGGGGTAATTTCAACTCCGTTGTCGTCTTTTTTGCATCCGATCAAAAAGAACGTAAACAAGCTGAAAATAAGGGCATTTTTAAAATTCATTAGGCATAAATTATGGGCGGCAAGATACAATTTTCCCTTATTTTTGCTTGAGTCATTAACAAAGAATTATGCGGCTAGACAAATATTTGTGGGCCATGCGGTACTTCAAAACTAGATCACTGGCCACTGAAGCCTTGAAAAAGGGAAAGGCGCGTATCGGGGATCAAATTGCCAAACCTTCAAGAGAGGTTTTTCCAGGTGATACAATCGCACTGCGAAAAGATCAAGTGGATTATGTCATCGAAGTAATCGGCCTACCCGATTCACGGGTAGGTGCCAAATTACTCAATCTCTACCGCACTGATCGAACACCTGCAGAAAATCTAGAATTAGCTCGATTAAAACAACTAGCCCAAAACCACTACCGTGAACGAGGGACCGGTAGACCCACCAAAAAAGATCGCCGGGCGCTTGATGAATACGCACCTGATTCAGTCACTGATGCGCTTATCGATGAGTTTATTCAAGAAACACCAAAATCAGCGACCCCTTTGTTACCTTTAACCGAAAATGATGCGCTATGAAAGACCTTATATTAGGGCATGAAGCCATACAGCACAAAATAAATAGAATAGCCTACCAGATCTATGAGTCCAATGTTCATGAAACCAAAATTGTAGTCGCTGGTATTCATGGGGGAGGTTCCTTGTTTGCTGAGAAAATTATTAGCGTATTACAACGCATCACCCAAGCAGAGATTTTGACCTGTACGGTAGACATGGACAAAAAGAACCCGCTTTCAAGGCCCATCAAAACGAGTATTCCCCTGAAGGAACTAACTAATTGCTCATTGGTTCTAGTCGATGACGTACTCAATTCAGGTACAACGCTGATTTACGGGGTACATCATTTTCTGCAAATACCTTTAAAAAAACTAAAAACGGCTGTCCTGGTGAACCGCAACCACAAAAAATTTCCGGTAAAGGCCGACTTCAAAGGAATATCACTTTCCACATCCCTAAATGAACATATTGACGTAGTCTTAGACCAAGATCGGGATGCAGTATACCTAAGTCAATAAAGTTTGGGACATGATGCGCTCCACGCATTCCTGTGGACTCAGATGATCCACAAGCACGTGTACGGATGCTTTTGCATAAAAAGGTAGGCGTTCAAATAAATGTTTGCCGATAAATTCAGGGAGATCTTGATCGGGCAAATGAGCGATTAAAGGCCTAGTGGTCTTTTCAACCATCAGTCGATCTACGAGCGCTGAAACCGACATTTGCAAATAGACTACATGATCTGATGCCGATAAAATCAATGACATATTATCCCCATAAGCAGGAGTACCTCCTCCGGTAGACAGTACATACGATGTGTTTTGTGAGAGCACTTGTTGCAGCAGTGATTGTTCCAGCTTTCTGAAATAAATAACGCCTTTTTGCGCAAACAAATCAGTCACTGATAAACCAGATTCAACTTCAATCAGATGATCTAGATCAATAAACGAGACTCCCAAATTGTGAGCAATTAAACGACCTATAGTGGATTTTCCACTACCCATATAACCGACGAGTACCATCTTCATGATTCAAAAATACAGCAAAACAAGCTGAGAAAATCTTTGAGTAAAAAAAAAGGGTATTTATCCAAAAAAGCCTTGTATAATCAATATTAGATAGTATATTTGCACCCGCTATTAACAACTAAGTTAATGCGACTGACCAGGTAGCTCAGCCGGTAGAGCATCTCACTTTTAATGAGAGGGTCCTGGGTTCGAATCCCAGCCCGGTCACAACTAAAGTTAAGTTTACCGCTTAACTTTTTTTGTATCTAATACTCTTGGTTTTTTCTGCCCACGTGGAGAAATTGGTAGACTTGCCATCTTGAGGGGGTGGTGTTCGTAAGGACGTGCTGGTTCGAATCCAGTCGTGGGCACAAAGCCCTTCCCAAAGGAAGGGCTTTTTTTATCCTCAATGCGGAGTAACCGTTTAATTTTCTAATTTAACTGGATAAACACCCTTAGATCAATGAAAAAATGCGTGGTGCTCGGTTCAGGAATTCAAGGATTATCTGCCGCATATTACCTTAGTGAAGCGGGACATCAAGTAACCATTATCGACCCACACAAAGAATATCAAGGTGCTTCTTGGGTCAATGCTGGATACCTAACTCCCAGCCACATCATAACCATAGCTAATCCAAAGACACTAGCTAATGGGATTAAATGGATGTTTCGATCGGACAGTCCCTTTTACATGAAACCCAGATGGGAAATCGATTTTATACGTTGGTTATGGGAATTTTATCGATCGGCCACCCCAGAAAAAGTAGGTAACGCCATAGGTCCTATTGAAGCCATTAATTTGCTGAGTAAACAGTGTTACGAAAAAATACACCAAGAGTTAACTATCGGCACCTTTCAGTTGGATCAAAGAGGCTTGTTGATGTTGTACAAAACAACAGCTGCTGAAAAGTCGGAGACAGCTGTAGCGCTCAGGGCACAGTCGGACGGACTCGGAGTTTCCTTTTTAGATCGCCATCAACTAGAAAAGATCCAGCCTGGAATAAATAAAGAGGTAAAAGGGGCCATTCATTACACCTGTGATGCACATACTACACCGCCAGAAATTATGCGATTACTCACACAACACCTGAAAAACAAAGGAGTATCTTGGGTACACGACCCCTTGGATCGCTGGGAGGTCAGCCAAGACAGAATTACCGCCATACACACTACGACAAATACGTACAAGGCGGACTACTTTGTCGTTGCTGCAGGTGTGTGGAGTAAAGACCTACTAAAAAGAGCTGGAATACACCTGAGTTTAGAAGCGGGTAAAGGGTACAGTATGGATGTACACCGACCTCATCCCATCAAATACCCAGCTATATTGATGGAACCCAAATGTGCCATCACGCCCATGGAGGGTTGGGCTCGCTTTGCAGGAACTATGGAATTATCTGGGAATAATCACCGTATTCGGCCTGAACGCGTTAAAGCCATTGCTTCAGCCGTAAGCGCTTACTACGACAATTTCGAACTCAACACCTCGGAAATGGAACAAGCTCGATGTGGATTAAGACCTGTGAGCCCTGACGGACTCCCGCTTATAGGTCCTACAGAAAAATACCCCAACTTGATGGTAGCTACCGGACATGCGATGATGGGATGGAGCCTAGGGCCGGGTACTGGAAAATTAATTCAACAATGTATCGACCAAGAGCCTACCTCCATTGATCTTACCCCTTTCAATCCCAATCGAACATTTTATTAAACAAAAAGGCCCCTTAGGGGCCTTTATATAGGAACGAAGCTTCCGATTAAGCGTTCTGCAGTTTGATCAAATTCAATGCAGATCCTGCCTTAAACCAGGCAATCTGTGCGTCGTTATAACTGTGCGCGGCTTTAATCACCTCTTTGCTTCCATCAGCATGAGCTAATTCTACAGTAAGGGGTTTACCTGGTGCCATTGAGTCGATATCTACTAAGCTGATGCGGTCATCCTCGCGAATTAATTCATAATCAGACTCCTGTACAAAAGTAAGCGCTAGCATACCCTGTTTTTTCAAGTTGGTCTCATGAATTCTGGCAAATGATTTAACTAAAACAGCGCCAACTCCTAAATGACGGGGTTGCATCGCGGCATGCTCACGGGAAGAACCCTCTCCATAATTGTGGTCTCCCACTACCAAAGAGCGAATACCTGCGGCTTTGTAAGCGCGTTGTGTGTCAGGAACTCCCCCATAGGCGCCGCTTAACTGATTTTTCACCAAGTTTGTCTTGTCGTTGAATGCATTTACTGCTCCAATCAGCGTATTGTTGGCAATATTATCCAAATGACCTCTGTAGCGCAACCATGGTCCAGCCATAGATATGTGGTCCGTGGTACATTTGCCTTTTGCTTTGATGAGCAGCGTCATGTTTTGAAGGCTTTCAACGGTCATCGGCTGAAAAGATTCAAGTAATTGAAGGCGTTCAGAATCAGGACTCACCGCTACTTGAACATGAGAACCATCTGCTTCGGGCGCCACGAATCCAGCGTCCTCCACAGCAAATCCTGCTAGTGGCAGTTCGATGCCCATCGGCTCTTCAAATCGAACCTCTTCCCCATCTTCATTGATCAGTGTATCCGTTACAGGATTGAAATCCAAACGACCCGCAATAGCCAATGCAGCTACCAACTCTGGAGAACCGACAAAAGCATGGGTATTTGGGTTTCCATCGGCTCTTTTAGAAAAATTCCTGTTAAACGAGTGAACAATGGTATTTTTTCGGTCACCTTCACTATCTGATCTATCCCATTGTCCAATACATGGTCCACAAGCATTGGTGAAAATGGTCGCTCCCAAGGTTTCAAAAGTAGCTAGCAAACCATCGCGCTCTGCAGTGTATCTGATTTGCTCTGAACCTGGATTAATTCCAAAGTCTGCTTTGGCTTTTACTTTTTTATCCACCGCTTGTTGAGCGATCGATGCTGCTCGGGTCAAATCTTCGTAGGATGAGTTGGTACAGGAACCTATCAGTCCCCACTCAACTTTTACAGGCCAGTCATTTTTCTGTGCCAAGGCACCTACTTCACTAATGGGAGTGGCCAAATCCGGAGTAAATGGACCATTCAAATGAGGCATTAATGTGCTGAGGTCGATCTCGATGACCTGGTCAAAATACTTTTCAGGTTGAGCGTAAACTTCAGGATCTGCCGTCAGGTGTTGACGCACTGCATTGGCTGCATCGGCCACATCACTCCGATCTGTAGCGCGTAAATAGCGCTCCATAGAATCATCATAACCAAACGTGGAGGTGGTTGCTCCCACTTCAGCACCCATATTGCATATGGTTCCCTTACCTGTACACGACAAGTTTTGGGCACCTTCTCCAAAATACTCAATAATGGCACCAGTTCCACCTTTAACCGTGAGGATACCGGCCACTTTTAAAATAACATCCTTGGCTGAAGTCCAACCGGATAATTTACCGGTAAGTTTTACACCGATGAGTTTTGGGAATTTTAATTCCCAAGCCATACCTGCCATAACATCAACGGCATCAGCACCTCCAACCCCAATAGCCAACATACCTAATCCGCCGGCATTTACCGTATGTGAGTCAGTCCCAATCATCATCCCTCCAGGAAATGCATAGTTTTCTAGAACTACTTGGTGGATAATTCCCGCTCCTGGTTTCCAAAAACCGATCCCGTATTTATTGGATACAGACTCTAAGAAATTAAATACCTCGGCGCTGGAGTTGTTAGCCGACTTAAGATCTGCTACTGCCCCGCTCTTGGCTTGAATCAAGTGATCGCAATGAACAGTTGTCGGAACAGCCACCTTGGATTTACCCGCTTGCATAAACTGAAGCAAAGCCATCTGTGCCGTAGCGTCTTGACAAGCAATGCGGTCTGGAGCAAAATCCACGTAATCCTTCCCCCTGCCATAGGCAGTTGTGGGAAGTCCATCCCAAAGGTGATTGTACAAAATTTTCTCAGAAAGCGTAAGGGGTCTTCCTACAATAGTGCGTGCGCGCTCGATGCGTTCTGCCATTTGGGCATACACGCCCTGAATCATTTCAATATCAAAAGCCATGCTTCAAACTTTAAAGTCGGTAAAATTACTAAAAAACGAAATCTATAACGGTTAAATATACTTAGAACGGTGGTTATGGAATTACTCTTTTCTCCAGTTGTTGTTAAATGAACAATCCCCATAAGAACTACTGATGCTGATGTAGGTGTCTGCAATATGTTTTTTGAGCCAACGGTCAATTTCGGCTAACTGTTTTTCTGTTTTGGCCAATACCTGGATTTTCATGTAATCTCGTGCAAAATCAGCTTGATGTTCCTCAAATCTATTGCTGACCTGTAAAATCTTAAACTTAGTAGCCCCACCCCTTGGATCTGGCTCAGCAATGGGCATCGAAATTTCATTGTCCTTCAGCTTACTGACTTGTGCATAAAGGCTTGGGTCCATTTTTGTGAGTTCAAATCTGGTGTCGTAATTGGTCGGATTGCGCAACAGACCTCCATCAAACTTCGTCTCCGTCTCTTCAGAATTTTCTAATGCGGCTTGAGCAAAAGTGATTTTGCCATCCATGATTTGTTGGCGAATATCTTTTAAGGAGGATACAGCTGCATCAATAGCCTTTTGGGGTACTTCAGGAATTAACAATATATGTCTTAAGTCCAATTCTTGACCCCTAATTTTCTCTAGGTAAATGATGTGAAAGCCGAAATCCGTTTCAAAAGGTTCAGAAATTTCTCCAGCTTGCAAGCTAAATGCAACGTCTTTAAACTCCTTGATAAAGGGAGTTTCTCTAGTCATGGTGTAAAAACCACCCTTGGATTTTGAACCTGGGTCTTGTGAATACAAAATAGCTTTTACACTAAAACTAGCCCCATTATCTTCTACATCTGCTTTGATTTCACGAAGTCTTTCCACGATCCTCATTTTTTCAGATTCGGGAGCCTTAGGGATTTTTACAATCTGTCCGATTTCCAATTCTGTACCAAAAACGGGTCTTTCCTCCTTGGGCAAACGATTAAAAAACTGACGTGCTTCTTCAGGGGTAACTTCTATTTCAGAAACAATCTTATCCTGCATACGCTCAGAAAGCAAACGCAATTTGTTGATTTTAAATAATTCTTCTCGAAAGCTGTCTTCGCTATCTTTCTTGTAAATACTCAAAATACGGTCCATCGAACCCGCTTGAGCGATCAACTGCTGAATTTGTCGGTCACCTACCGCACGGACCTCGTCATCGGCAACCAAAATACTGTCTTGTATCGCTTGATGCGCGTATAGTCTATCTTCCATCAATTTACCCAATAATTGGCAGCGGTTAATGTCATTCTGGGAAACTCCTTGATTGCGCAAATCAATTAACGTTTTTTCAATATCCGATTCTAGGATCACGTAATCACCCACTACCGCGGCTACCCCATCTACCTTGATGCGTTGTTGCCCAAATAAAGCGGACACCGTCAGTGACCATAACGCAAGCAGGCTAAGGGCGGTAAATTTCCAATTCTTTTTTACGGATGGCTTCATCAAGTAATGCTTTTTCAAGATTTCTGAAATAATTCTGTTTTCTTCTGTTGATCAAAATAGTTTTAATATCCTCAGAAACGTAGGATAAAGGGGCTACCTCAGGAGGGGTTAGCACCGTTTTGACTTGTCCCAAATATACCCCTAATGAATCCTGAATTTCAAAAAATTGTGCATTTTTTAAGTATAAATGCTCGTTTTCAGGCATGATTGGTTTAATCGCTACAAACAATTCACGGGCTGGAATCCATTGTGTATCATTGATAAAAACTTGATCTAAATAAATACTGGTAGAATCTAAATATTTTTGGTCCGCTTTATTGAAGCGTTTTAGGCTCTTTCTAACCTGATTTAAGGCTGGATAACCCAATGGAGCTTGAACATAACGCAATTGAACAATTTTTTCCTTGAGCAAAAAATTCACCTGTTCACTCTGGTAAAACGAGGCCAACTCTTCAGAACTCACGACAGAATCCAAAGCCGACTGAGCCATCACTTCCTTGTAGGCAAGGGCCAATAAATCAGCTCGATAGTTGGCGATTAACTCCGATAACTCCGTTAACTTTTCTTCGGACAAGTTGACGCCTGCCTTTTCTACATACATTAATTCTAACGCCCATTTATCTATGTAATAATTGACCGCGACGATACTGTCCTCAGGACTTTTTCCGGTATACAAAGATGCGGGGATATCAGATATATAGAGTTCTTCGGCACCATAACGAGCCACTAACTCAGGTTTTTGGGGCGAGGAAAACCATTGACATGAAACAGCCAACAGCAGAAAAAACAAGCCTTTAACCCAGCTTTTTATCATTTTACTGCAGAATTTTGTTGCACAGGAACGCCCATCAAATCAAAGTCACTTGCCTCCGTAATTTCAACCCAAGCAAAGTCCCCAATTCGAACGTAGTGATCTTTGGCATTGATGTGTACCTCATTATCTACGTCCGGGGAGTCAAATTCAGTACGTCCAATGAAATAGCCCCCTTCTTTGCGATCGATCAAACAGCGGTATACCTGTCCCACTTTCTGTTGATTCATGGACCACGAAATTTCAGCCTGTATCTCCATGATTTCCGCTGCACGAGCCTCCTTTACTTCCTGGGGCACATCATCTTCTAGTTCGTATGCTTTTGTGTCCTGTTCATGGCTGTACGTGAAACATCCCAATCGATCAAAACGCATGTCGATGACCCAATGCTTTAATCGATCAAAATCATCCTGAGTTTCACCTGGATAACCAACGATAAGTGTTGTGCGCAAGGCGATACCAGGCACCTCTTTTCTAAAGTTTTCTATTAAAGCAGTTGTTTTTGCCTGCGTTGTTCCCCGGCGCATACTTTTCAATATCGGGTCTGAAATATGCTGAAGAGGGATATCTAAATAGTGACATATTTTAGGCTCGCTGCGCATCACTTCGAGCACATCCATTGGGAAACCGGTGGGAAAAGCATAATGAAGTCTGATCCATTCAACACCTTCCACCTTAACCAACTCCCTAAGTAAATCAGCTAGACGCCTACTTCCGTAAAGATCTAACCCGTAATACGTCAAGTCTTGAGCGATCAGAATCAATTCCTTGACCCCTTTTGCCGCAAGACCTTGAGCCTCCAGGACAAGATCCTCCATAGATTTTGACTTGTGTTTGCCTCGCATCAATGGGATCGCACAAAAAGAACAGGGACGATCGCATCCTTCCGCAATTTTTAGGTAGGCGTAATTTTTTGGCGTAGTCGTTAATCGCTCTCCAATCAATTCATGTTTGTAATCGGCGCCAAGGGCCTCCAATAATTGAGGTAAATCTGTAGTGCCAAAATAGGCATCAACATCGGGTATTTCCTTTTCCAACTCGGGTTTGTATCGCTCGCTGAGGCAACCCATCACAAACACCTTATCCAACACGCCCTCTTCTTTTTGACGGACGGCTTCTAAAATAGCGTTCACACTTTCTTGTTTGGCATTAGCGATAAAACCACAGGTGTTTACTACCGCAATATTGCCTTTTTGTTCGTGAACCACTTCTTTGCCACTAGCCTTAAGCTGGCCCATCAAAACCTCTGAATCGTATAGATTCTTGGAACAACCTAAAGTAATTACGTTGATCACGTTCTTTTTTATTGACTTAGTGCGCATTAGGCTTCTTTTTGTAGGTTAAAAAAGGACTGAACAAAGGCCACTCGATCAAACGCTTGAAGATCTTCGATGCCTTCTCCAACTCCGATGTAGCGCACGGGTATTTGAAACTGATCTGAGATTCCCAAAACCACGCCTCCTTTAGCTGTGCCATCCAATTTAGTAATCGCCAAAGCCGTTACTTCAGTAGCCAAGGTAAATTGCTTGGCTTGCTCAAATGCATTTTGACCGGTAGAGCCATCCAATACGAGTAGCACTTCATGGGGCGCTCCAGGAACTACCCGTTCCATCACGCGCTTTATTTTAGCTAGCTCATTCATCAAATTGACTTTATTGTGCAATCGACCCGCGGTATCTATAATAACTACATCCACCCCTTGTTGGACGCCTTGCGTAATGGCTTCAAAGGCAACAGAGGCGGGATCTGAACCCATCTGTTGGCGTACCATAGGAACTTGGGCTCGATCTGCCCAAACTTGAAGCTGATCAATCGCCGCAGCCCGGAACGTGTCTGCTGCACCGAGCATAACACCCAACCCTTTTGATTTGAATTGGTGCGCAAGCTTGCCAATAGTAGTTGTTTTTCCTGCACCATTAACCCCGACCACCATAATCACATGTGGTTTTTGACTCCAGATGTATTCTTTAGATGTGTCCTGTTCTAAAAAAGAGCAGCAATCTCTTCTTTGAGTAAACCATGTAGTTGATCCACCCCAACATACTTGTCTTTTTTAACTCTTTGCTGTACGCGATCGACCACCTTAAGTGTTGTCGCTACTCCTACATCACTGGCGATCAATACTTCCTCTAGCTCATCAAGTACATCGTCATCCACTTGATCCTTACCCATGACCGCTTTTTCAAGCTTGGCCATAAAAGATTGCTTTGAAGGCTCAAGCCCTTGATCCAATTTTTCTTTGTTGGGCGAAGAAAAAATCTTTTTAAAGAAACTCATTGACTAGTATTATGGAAGGACAAAGATACAACATGAACTTGGCTCCTGTTCATATACGGTCCGATTGGACACAAAAAAAGCCGCTTTTTCAAGCAGCTTTATCGAGATAACGTGAATGTCATTATTTTTTGTCCAACCAGGCACCAACCAATTCAGGTGACATTACAGAATCAACAAAGGTATAAGCACCCGTTTTAGGTGACTTAACCATTTTGATGGCTTTGGTCAAACGCTTAGAGCTAGTTTGTAGAGATGCTACGGTCTTCTTTGCCATGGTATTGCTTATTTAATTTCTTTGTGAACGGTCATACGCTTGAGGATGGGATTAAATTTTTTAATCTCCATGCGGTCTGGCGTGTTTTTTTTGTTTTTGGTAGTCACATAGCGTGAAGTTCCGGCCACACCGGATTCTTTGTGCTCAGTGCACTCCAAAATTACCTGAATTCTATTGCCTTTTTTTGCCATCGTTCTGCTTGATTAGGTATGGGTAATTATTTGCCAGCTTCTTTTAAAACAGCTGCGATACCTTTTTTATTAATTGTCTTCAACGCTTTAGCGGACACTTTCAAAGTGATCCAACGATCTTCTTCAGGAATGTAAAAACGCTTTTTAGACAGGTTTACTTCAAACCTTCTTTTGGTTTTATTGATCGAGAAGGATACGTTGTTACCAACCATCGCTTTCTTACCAGTAATTTCGCACACTTTAGACATGACGCTCGCTATTGAGTTATTTTAACAGGCTGCAAATTTATATTATTTTTTTGGGGCTGCAAAATTCTTTTTCTACAATTTTAGCAATTCAGCATACAATAAGGTCAATGCCTTGTTGATACTCTTCTCCACGATGCGCTCTCTGTGGTTGCCCATTTCATGACGTTCCACCCAAACCCGCTCAGGAGTCGCTATGCCGAGGTAAACCACCCCTACCTCCTCCTTGGAATCCCCCACACTAGGCCCCGCATTTCCCGTTGTAGAAATAGCGTATTGAGCACCAAATGTCCGCTGTGCACCCACTACCATAGACTCAGCCACCTGTGAACTCACTGACGAATAGGCCTCTAGATCGCTGGTAGACACCTCAAGAAGGGAAGATTTAGCCTCTGAAGCATAAACCACTGCACTACCCTTGAAATAAGCTGAAGCACCTGGCATTTGGGTAAATCGCGCGGCCAAAGCACCCCCCGTAAAACTCTCCGCCAGTGCCAGAGAACCGCCGATTTGGGTCAATTTTTCGGCAATTAATGCCTCAACAGGTCGATCGTGTTCTGCTGAATAGGATAAATGTTGAATCAAGGGATACAACCCTTTTAACGCCTCTTCCATCATTTGATGGAGGACTTGCTGATCGGGGTGTGTCCCCGAAATACGCAAGCGAACTTTGCCTAGATTGGGCAAATAAGCCAATTTCAGTGCTTCAGGTAACGAGGCTTCCCAATCTTCAATCAAATCAGCGACGGCAGACTCGCCTAAGCCATAAGTAACTACGGTTTTATGGGCGATAAATGGGCGTTTAAATCGAGTGGTGAGCCTTGGTATTAATTGGTCGGTTACCATGCTTTTCATTTCAAAGGGGACACCTGGCATAGCCACAACTACTCCATGTTGGTTTTCCATCCACATTCCCGCGGCCGTTCCGTAGGGATTGGCCAATAATTCCGCTGTAGCTGGAAGCATGGCTTGGGTGTAATTCATAGCGTTTATCGGCGTGGAAATGTATTTGGCAAATAACTCCTTCACATGCGCCATCCAAGCTGAATTTTCCACCAATACCGTGTCAAAATAACGACAAAATGCTTCTTTAGTGATGTCGTCTTTTGTCGGACCTAACCCACCGGTAGTAATCACCAAATCAGCTCGGGATTGTGCCTGGGAAAGCCCGTCAACAATAGCCGTCAAACGATCGGGGATCGAAGTGATTTGAACTACTTCAATACCAATTTTTTGGAGTTCTTGGGCGATAAATGCTGAATTAGTATCCACCACTTGACCGATGAGTAGCTCATCCCCAATAGTCATCAGTTCCGCTTTCATTACTGAACGTTTACCTTAAAGAATGACTCAGTTCCAATAAATCCTTCCAACACATCCCCTTCTTGAACCCTAGAGACACCCGCTGGAGTTCCCGTAAAAATAATATCCCCTTTTTTTAGGGTGAAGTAAGTGGACACATGAGCAATCAACTCATCGATAGACCAAAGCATTAGGGCTGTGGAGGCTTGTTGTACCCATTGGCCATTTTTCACTAAGCCAAATTGAAGTTGGCTTAGGTTTCCCAGGGTGCTTTTTTCTACCCATTGGCCAATGACAGCAGCTCCGTCAAATCCTTTGGCTTTTTCCCAAGGCAGACCCTTATCTTTTAATTTCTGCTGAATATCTCTGGCGGTAAAATCTATGCCTAAACCGATTTCGTCGTAATAAGTGTGCGCAAAATCCACATCGATATGCTTACCCACTTTTTTAATCTTAACCAATACCTCCACTTCATGATGCACGTCGCTGGTAAAATTGGGTAGGTAAAAATCTTGTTCCTTAGGTAGAATAGACGAGTCTGGTTTGATGAATACCACTGGCTCGGCAGGCCGCTCGTTGTTTAACTCCTCAATGTGGTCCACATAATTGCGGCCGATACAAATTAATTTCATAGCGTTTAATTCGTTGTCTTTAGGGCAGATAGCCTGAGTTGAGTTAATACCTTTTTGGTGTAGAGAGGGAAATCAGCCTGCTGAATCCAACCGTAATATCCAGGTTCTTTTTCTAGAACTGTCAGAACAGCCTGTCCCTTGTGTTTTCCAAAAGTGAAAACAGGGGTCCCGTGTTCATCCTCAGCGATAAATCCAGCGTAGTCTAAGATTTTTCTTCGCTCCGAAAATGAAGCTAAGTGGGTGACCTCATTCTTTAACTCCGGATACCTATCCAACTGGGCTTTAAGCACCTCGTAGGTCGCCATGGTGTCCGCCTCTGCAGAATGTGCGTCAATCAATGACTTATCGCAATAAAAACGATAGGCGGCCTCCAAGGTTCTCTTTTCCATTTTGTGGAAGATGGTTTGTACATCGACGGACACCTTGTTTTTCATATCAAAATCAACCCCTGCACGCAGCATTTCTTCTGCCAACATAGGAATATCAAATCGATCTGAATTAAAACCAGCTAGATCAGCGTCCTTGATCCATTGATAGATATCTTTGGCGATTTCTTTGAATTTTGGGGCATGCTGCACCTTTTCATCCGTTATTCCGTGTACTGCAGTGGCGTCACTGGGAATGGGCACCTCGGGGTTGACCAACCATGTTTTTTTCTCTTGGAGTCCTTTAGGGTGTATTTTAAGTACCGAAATTTCAACGATTCTGTCCTTGGCTACTTGAATACCCGTAGTCTCTAAGTCAAAAAAGCAAATGGGGCGTTTTAGGTTTAATTCCATATTACATCGTTCTGTTTACATCCCAATTTTCTAAATACTGCTTTACCTCAAAGGCAAACATTCCGCCTAAGGCGCCATTGACTACACGGTGGTCATAGCTGTGGGATAAAAACATTTTGGAGCGGATTCCTATTAAATCTCCCTCGGGCGTTTCAATGACCGAAGGCTCTTTTCTAATCGCCCCTAAAGCTAAGATACCTACTTGAGGCTGATTGATGATGGGGGTGCCAAAAATGGAACCAAACGAGCCCACATTGGTCACGGTGTAAGTGCCATCCATCACCTCATCCGGCTTAAGCTGATTGGCTTTAGCCCGCTGGGCCAAGTCATTCACCGCCTGGGCCATCCCTACCAAATTAAGGCGGTCCGCATTCTTAATCACAGGAACGATGAGGTTACCGTCAGGCAACGCTGCCGCCATGCCCAGGTTGATATTCTTTTTGACGATGATATCATCTCCATCAACGGAAATGTTCATCATGGGATATTTTTTAAGCGCATGCGCCACGGCTTCCATAAAAATAGGGGTAAACGTCAACTTTTCCCCTTCTCTTTGCTCGAAGGCAGCTTTTACTTTAGTGCGCCAATTAACAACGCGCGTGACATCCACTTCCACAAAACTCTGAACATGAGCCGAAATCTGTACCGATTTAACCATGTGTTGAGCGACTAATTTGCCCATGCGACTCATGGGGATACGCTCTTGTCCAGCGCCCAAAACCATGGGCTCCACGGGTATTGACGAAACATTTGTAGGAATGGATTGTTTGGATTCTTGAACTGCCGAGGCAGCGTCAGTGGACTCTTTTTTATGAGCGATGTATTCCATCAAATCAGCCTTGGTCAATCTTCCACCGGCACCCGTTCCAGACACCCCTGATAGCTCATCTAGGGATATATTCTCTTGTTTGGCAATGTTTCTTACCAGGGGAGAATAAAATCGATCAGCCGATGTTGAGGAATTAGTGTGCTCGCTATTTGAAGTGGCCAATGGAGCCATTACCTTGTCAATCACTTCGCTGTTTACAGGTGATGAGTCGTTGTTTTCTAAATCTTTTGATTCAGCGATTATTGACTCAGCCGAGGAAACTACCGTGCTTGAATCATCTGTCTCAATAATCGCCAATACAGCGCCTACTGGGGCGACTTGATCTAACTCAAATAATCGTTCCAACAAGACACCACTGACCTCACTAGGTACTTCGGAATCTACTTTATCGGTGGCAATTTCCACTACAGCCTCATCGACTGATATGTGATCACCCACTTGTTTTAACCACCCAGTAATGGTGGCCTCTGCAACGCTCTCCCCCATTTTGGGCAAACGCAATTCAAACTTAGCCATAGATTCAGTTTCAAGACATAAAGTAACAAAAAATGCCGGACAACAAACGACAAACTGGTTGTTGAATGTTCCCGTTAGGATTTAAGGGCCAACTCAAACGGAATACGCTGCAATATACTTCTGCCCAAGGTCACCTCATCCGCGTAAGCCAACTCGTCTCCAACAGATATTCCTCGGGCAATGGTGGATGTTTTGATACCTAAACCCTCGATTTGTCTAAATATATAGAAGTTGGTTGTATCGCCCTCCATGGTGGAACTCAGCGCAAATATAAGTTCTGTAATACTCCCCGATTTAACTTTTTCTACCAAAGCACCAATAGTTAAGTCTTGTGGACCTATGCCCTCCATCGGTGATATCTTACCGCCCAATACATGGTACAAACCACCGTATTGTCCCGTAGCCTCAATCGCCATCACGTCGCGAACATCCTCAACCACCATAACCAATCCTCGATCTCTTTTTGAACTGGTACAGAGCCCACATACATCTTGATCAGACATATTGTGACACTCACGGCAATACTGGATATTGGTTCTTAGGTCCGTTAACGCTTGTGCGAGCTGTTGGGTTTGAACACTGGGTCTTTTTAGCAGGTGTAATACCAGACGAAGTGCCGTTCTTTTGCCAATTCCTGGCAACTGAGCGACTTCATCTACGGCGCGTTCTAACCATTTTGAAGGCAAATCCATTTGGCAAAATTACAACTTTCCATAGATGTATTTGTTTTTGTACTTTTCAATTTTAAAACCAACCCATGAGTCCTACGTTAATTACGGTTGTTATCGCGCTATATTTTCTTGTATTGATGGGGATCTCTCTGGTCACCTCAAAAAACGACACCAACAGTGACTTCTTTTCCGCCAGTAAAAATGCTCCCTGGTACCTAGTTGCTTTCGGCATGGTAGGCGCTTCGCTATCTGGGGTTACCTTTATATCCGTACCCGG
>Ga0102875_1000404_pt1 | contig 16468 bp, 9 predicted proteins | sample Colrivmet1547B02_FD_78185 | JGI IMG/M metagenome (GOLD analysis project Ga0102875, IMG submission 78185) | Estuarine microbial communities from the Columbia River estuary - metaG 1547B-02 | ecosystem: Environmental > Aquatic > Marine > Intertidal zone > Estuary | place: USA: Columbia River... | reverse complement strand
TACAGTGTATTATCCAGTGTATTATCCAGTGTATTATCCAGTGTATTTGGATTTTGTATATTATGATCAAAACATTCTTTAATTTGTTTTGGTTTTTTTTTTTGGTTTTTATCTAGACAAAAATATTGTCCAGTTATATCATAATAACAAGTCATTATATTATATTATATTATATTATATTATATTATAAATAAATTATTTATATTATAAATAAATTAATATATTATATATTACTTATACAATTTTCTATTATTGATTGAAGTTGTACTAAAGATGAAATTTTATGTATATTTATATGTTCAGGATGAATTAAAGAGTCTTCATCTAATGAAGATATATAATTATATTTGAACACATAAGTATTAGTATTATGATATAAAAACCAATCTGCTATACTTAATGGGTATGTTATATTAAAACTATTTAAATTAAAATCATATTGAGCAAAAGATGTAAGTTTTTCAATACCATTTCTAGATATAACATAACACATTGCTCCGTAGATAGTATCATTCCATTTAGTATATTTATCTTCTAATTTTTTATCATAAATTTTTGAAATTAATAGAATATCAAATTCTGGAGCCTGATTTATAATATGTTTTAAATCATAATCAAATAAATTAATATTTTTAATATCAATATCGTCTTCACATATTAAAAAATAGCTTCCATCTTGAGACTTTAAATAATTTATTGCTTTAATATGAGATAAAGTAACTGCTTTTTCATCATTTGATAATGGTCTTTCTAAATATTGTAATGATGTCAAATCATTTAATTTTCCATCTATACCAGAAATTCGTGTATTGGGAATATCTAAATTATTTAATAAATTTTCCATTTGTTTTTTTCTTTCAATACATCTATCTAAATTTATCCATACAATATGATCAATACCATTAATTTTACCATATGTTGGAGGAATTTCTTTAAATAATTGTTTTTTTCTCCATAAATCAAAAGCTACTAACATATTTGATGTTGCATTTTCAGATTTATAGTTTGTTATTATGACTTGATTATTATGTAATGTGATAATATTATTATTATTATTTATAATCATTTTTAATTGACAATAGTTTGGACTTATAATTTTTTCTAATAATTCACTATTAGTAATAGTTAAATAATTTGAACCATAAAATGATATGAATATATTATAACAAATATTAACTAAATATATTTTTATATTTTCATTAAACGGGTTTTTTATGAATATTGTATTGGGATATATATCATTTTTTAATGATAAAGTATAGAATTCATCTAATTCTAATAAATCTGCTATTGGTTTATGCAATAAACTTTTAATATTTAAATATAATCCACCATTATTATATAAATACCAAGCTCTGAATAAATCTATTTTTGTTGTTATTGAATTAATTTTAGCATATAAATAATATAAACAACTTTCATTATTATTTGATAAATTTTGACGTTGCATCATTATATCAGTAATATCATTTAATGTAAAAAATTTATATTTAACATTTGGTATATAATTTAAAATTGTCATTAATGAATAAAATTTTTTAAGATTAATTGTATTTGTATCATCTGTTTGGAAAATATCAAACTCATATTTTGTATATGGTATATAAGTAATAGGTGTATTAATAAATAGTAATAAACTTATTTTTGGATGTTGATAATCATAAACATAATTAATTATATGATCACCGAAAGATATGGTATTATTAGTTAATTGGTGAGTTTCTTCATTATTAAAATGAGTAATAGTAATTATAATAATATTACTATTATAATATTTTATATCAATATGAGGACTATCTATACAATTGATATCTAAATTATAAACCAAATCTTTGACATTATATAAAACATATCTTGGTTCAATTACTGGTGCAAGTTTTAATTTTGGATTAAATTTAAAATCTTCTTTTTTATTGAAAGAAATTTGCGAATATCCCTTATCGGGGGTATTAAGACAAGTTTTGCTTAGTAAAACTAATGATTTTTTTAGATGCATACCACACATATATAAATCATTATTTATATAATATGTATATAATACTTTATCTAATTGATTTTCGATCAAAGAATCGATTTTAATGTTTTTAATATAATTATATTTAAAAGAATAAGACTCCGCGATATTAATCTCATTTTGAAAATTATCCCAAAATAAATATTTGTGGTCATTACTATGTACAGCAATACCATCACAATTATATAATTGATAACCTAATTCATACATTAATATAAAATTATTATCAGGATCAAATGTATCATTAATAAAAATAATTTTATCATTTATATCTATTTTATCACTTAAATTTAATATATTTTCTAAATTTGACATATGAATATCATATGTATAACCTGAATTTATTGATATATTATATAATTTACTTTGATAACAATTAATAATTAAATCAGGATAATTATTATTTATAATAGTGTATGGAGTAATATCTTCTGTTAATTCAACTTTAACCAAAATATATTTTGGTTTAATAATTTGATTTGTTAACTTATCTATTAAAATTTTAAATTCATTAGTTTTTAAATTTTTATTTGTTGTAACAAGACTAATTATATAATCTCTTTTTGAAATTAAATTATCATTTAATGTTATTAATGATGGTAAATTTAATCCAGATTTTGTATATTCTTCAAAACATATTATATCTTCATATTCAATACATTGTGAAGTTCTTAAGTTTGATGGTGAAATATTTAGTTCATTTTGTGAAAGATGTAATTTATATAAATCAAGATTATTTTGTTCTCTAGATTGAGATAAAATTATATTATTTATATGATTATCTAAACGGAATTTTAAATTTAATTTAAATGTATTTAAAATATTAGAAGCTCCTTCTAAGAAAATATTTTGTGTATAATAAGTATATAATTTATCCTTATCCGTTAATAATTCTTTGATGAATTCATATGCATAATTTAACGAATCGATTGAATTAGGATCATAAAATATAATTCTATTAATATTAAATATTTTTTTATCAATACTATCTAATTTTCCACAATAAATTGGTATATTACCACAACAACAAGCTATGAATAATTTTTCAGTTACATAACCCTCTAATTCTGTTATATAACTTTCTCCACATAAACAGAAAATAAAATGTTTTTGAAATGTTTCTCGACCAATTTGTTCAAAAATACGAGGATCAAAATTATTATTTAATATCGATGGACATACAATATGACCTAATGAATTTAATTTATTATATAAATTCATTCGAGTATTTCCTAAGTCATGAGAATTTATTAAACAACAAAAATTTTTATTTGTTATATCTTTGTAAGTTAAATTTTTAATGTAATTATTAATTTCAATAATATTATTCATATCAATAGAATATTGAGAATCAATATAACGAGGATATTTTATATTTATATCATTTTCAATTACACATCCTACACTTAATGGTATAATATTCTGGGTATATAAATGATATATTATCGTATTAGTAAATTCAATTGGTTTAGTAATATAACATATTATTTTATGTCTATAATTAAATAAAATTTTAATTAATTCGGATGTATACAAAAAACATCCACATATAATAATATCATTTGCGACACAAACTTGTTCAATACTTGTTATAGAAAGTGAATCAATATTTTTAGAAGTAATTATATATTTATTATCATTAAATACATTCAAATATAAGTCATCTTTAGATATATCATAGTTATCAGAAAATCCTAAATATATCAACTTGATAGGCATAAAATATATTATATTATATATAATATAAACTTTAAAACGAATTATAATTATATATAATATAAACTTTAAAACGAATTATAATTATAATATTTTCCAATAATTAGTTAACATATAACATAGCATTGAAGATTTATTTTGATCATCAATAAAAACTGAAACTTAAAATATTAGATATAATAATATAATAATAATTATGAACTCTACTATAATTTTAAAAAAAATGCTAAAATTATATGAAATATGGAATTCTGTTTATGAAAAAAAAATAAATAATAATTCCATAGAAATTTTAAATCAAGATTATCAAAAAAATTTACAATATTCATTAATTCAAGATAACGCTGTTAATAGTTTTAAAAAAATACTAAAATATTTGAATCCATATGAAAAACAAATTATGAAAAATATTGTTATCTGTAAAAATATTATGGAAAAAATTAAATTTTTAGAGAATATGGATAATATAGAGAATAGGGAGAATGATGTACAACTAAAGTATAACTTAGTTGAATTGAGAGTTCTAGAATCATCTATGAAACAAATAAATCCTCTAATTATTAATAATAAAAAATTAAAACTATTATTACCTTTTTATATTAAATATCAAAAAAAGATTATCCCACGATTTTACTTATCGTCTATATTTAAATTAGATAAACAAACGATTATCAATTTAAATAAACTATATAAAAAAATAAGACCTAGTCCCAAATGTGTTTATACCTTAGAAGAAATAAAAATAAAAAATAAAAAGCGTAGGGAACGTAGAATAATTCAATTAGGGGGATATGAAAATTATAAAAATTATTGTAGATTAATGTATAAAAAATGGTATCATAATTTAACTCCTGAAAAAAAAAAATTTATTCAAGAAAAACGTAAATACAGATATCAAATGTTACCAGAGGAAATAAAACAAAAATATAAAGAAAATAAAATGAATAAATTAGATAAACATACACAAAAAGAATTATATAAAAAATATTGGTTGAAAAAAAAAGAAAAATTTAAGGAATTACAAATTGAAATCCAAAAAAAATATAAAGAAGCATTACGAATTAAGAAAAAAGAATATTATCATAGCATACCTTTAAAAAAAAAAATGTTAAATCGAATTAGAACTTATCAGCGACAATTACATGCAAATAAAATATCAATTAATGAATTTTTTAAGATAAAAATGAAAATTATTGATGAATATAAAACAAAACAAAATTTATTTAATTCCAGTAATTTTAATACTTAAATTTTTTACTATGGAATGAAATCCTGGATACAAATTATATAATTTTAAAATAACTTCTACCGAATTATTTACCATTAATAGTGCATCAAAGATTACTTGATCTTGATAGAACAGTTCTATGAGAAGTTTCTGTTGAACACCATAATTTATCACTAAATGCAATATCAATTAGAAAACGAATATATGTATTTTTATTAATACCTTAACAATAATTAAATTTGCAAACCATATTGGGTTTCCCAATTTTGATCCCCTATTAATACAGAATAAGTAATTGTTCTAATTAAACCATTTTGAGATATAAACCCTAATGAAATTTCTTAAGATAGTTGATTAATATTCGCTATTTAGAAGAAAAAGTTTGATCATACAATACAATATTATTACGTGGTAGTACTGTAGAGGGGTTATTAATTGGTGCATAAAAACTAACTGTATTAGACGGATATTGTAGTATTTGATTATTAAAATGTTCTATATGTTTATTACAAGCACATTGTTTTTTTTTTGCTACAGGGTGATATAAATTACAATTTGAGTCTAAGCATTGGTATTGCCCCATTGTAGAATATTTACATACTTGAACCATATATATATATATATAAGAAAAATAAAATATTTTAGATTAATTTATAAATATATATATTTATAATATGTCAATAACAAAAGATAAATTAACTATGAAAAATACTTCTTTACCTTCAACTATTAATTTACAGGAAAACGGAAGATTATTTTTTTTATGGGTGATGCAAAATTTTAAAAAATATATATTACCAGAAATAATCTTAAAAGAGGGTGAAGATCCTTGTATAGAAACAAAAATTTCTGGTTTAACATTATATCAACAATTTATAGGTCAATTTCTAAATTATCAATCACCTTTTAAAGATATTTTGATTTATCATGGTGTGGGATCTGGAAAAACCAATACGGCAATTAATGTTTACAATATCTTATATAATTATACACCAAAATGGAATATTTTTTTGTTAATACCCGCTTCTTTACACGATGATCCATGGTTAAAAGATTTGAATCGTTGGTTAAGTAAAGATAATTTTGATAAACGAATGGCTAATATTATTATTATCCATTACGATTCACCATATGCTGATCGAGATTTTTTAGAAAAAGTTAAACATGCTGATGCTAGTAAAATATCTTTATTTATAATTGATGAAGTGCATAAATTTATAAATAATGTATATAATAATATATCTAGTAAAAAAGGTAAAAGAGCTCAAATAATTTATGATTATATACAACAAGAAAAAAAAGATAATTCAAATACCAGAATTATATTATTATCTGCTACACCTGTAATAAATAATCCTTTTGAATTTGTTTTAATTTTTAATTTATTACGCCCTAATATATTTCCATCTTCAGAATCATTATTTGAACAATTATTTATTTCTTCAACAAATTTTACTTGTTTGAATGAAAATACTAAAAATATGTTCCAAAGACGTATATTAGGTTTAGTATCATATTATATTGGAGCAACTCCAGATAAATTTGCTACAAAAACCATTCATTATATAAAAATTCCTATGGAAAATTATCAAGAAGAAATTTATACTTATTTTGAAAATATTGAAGAAAAAAAAGAAAAACTTAGACTTAAAATGTTTCGCGGGAAAATTGGAGATTCTATATCAACATATTCGGCTTATACAAGACAATCATGTAATTTTGTTTTTCCAAATATTTCTGATAAAATTAATGGTGAATTACGACCTCGCCCAACTATAACTGGATTGAAAGATAATGAAATTAATACTATAATTGAAGGAAAAAATCTAACAAAACAAAATACATTAATTAAAACGAATAAAGATGTATTAGAATATATTAAACAGACTAAAATTTTTATAAATACCTTTATTTTACATTTAAAAAATATTTTAAAAAATGATATAAATTATTCAATAATCGATGATGTTAAAAATTTTCGTACAAACTATAATTCTAGTTTTACAGAATTTTATAATTCTACAGATCAAAAAAGTAATCTTTTTAATGAAATGTATAAATGTAGTCCTAAATTTATTAGAATAATTTTTAATATTTTTAAAACTAAAGGTACAGTTATGATATATTCTAATTACGTTAATATGGAAGGGTTACAATTATTAAAAGTTTACATGAATTTTTTTGGTTTTATAGATTTAAATGATGATCAAGAACTAAATAAAACTAATTTAGATATTAAGACAAATTTATCAAAAGATGGATTTAGATTTTGTGAATTTCATGGAGCTATTGATAAAACGGTTAGAAAAATTAATAAAGAAATTTTTAATAAAAGTGAAAATAAATATGGAAAATTTTGTAAAGTAATTATGATTTCTCCTGCTGGAGCCGAAGGTATAAATTTATCCAATGTAAGACAAGTTCATATATTAGAACCTTACTGGAATGAGGTTAGAATTGAACAAGTTATTGGTAGAGCTCTACGATTTTGTCAGCATCAAGATTTACCTTTAGAAGAAAGAAAAGTCGATATATTTAGATATAAAATGGTTAGATTAAATAATAAACCAACAGCTGATGTAAAAATAGAAGGTATTGCTAGAAAAAAAAATAATTTATTATTATCGTTTATTGATGCTGTTAAAGAAGCAGCTATTGATTGTGAATTATTCAAAGCACATAATATGATGGGGTCTAAATATACATGTTTTCAATTTAATGAAGAATCATTATTTGAAAAACCCATAGGTTGTGCTTATCAATCCAAATTAGAAAACGATCAAAAAATAGATAATGGATTAAATGCAAAAGATTCTAATATTTTACATATTCGAGTACGTAAAATAAAAGGTGTTTTGCTAATTAATGACCATACGTATTCTTCTGAAAATTATTATTGGTTTAATGATAATACAGGTATAATTTATGATTATGAATTAGATTATCCTATTGGACAAGTTTTTAAAAATGATGATAATAATTATAATATGTTAGAAAATGATGTATATATTATTGAAAATCTTATAGATATACCTAAATTTAAATTATATGATTAAAATTAAATTAAAGGAATATTCGATAATTGTGCCAAATTTTTAATATTAATATGTGAATTGTTTAACGAATTACTAATTTGTTCTTTTTTATTTGAAAAACTTATAGGCATTTGATTATATAAATCATTTGGTATATTTAAATTTTGAATAGGTGCTAACTTATCTATCATTGTTTGATCTATATTTTGTCCCATCATTTGTCCCATTGATTGATTCATTGTTGGACCAAATGTTTGATTCAACGATTGTCCCATTAATGGTTCCATCGATTGATTCATTGATGGACCTAATGTTTGACTCACCGGTGGTCCCATTGATGGCCCCGTCATAGGATATGACTGATTCATATAATATTGTTCTAAAGGGTTCTCGATATAATTTTGATTAGGATACATAGGGGGTTGCATAGGGGGTTGCATAGGGGGTTGCATAAATCCTTGCATCGGATTTAAAGCATTAGATTGATGATCTAAAGAGTTTTCTATATAACCTTGATTAAAATTTGAATTATAAGTTGTATTTTGTTGTACAGGAGGTTGTAATATATTTTTAACAGGAGCTATTATATCATTATTTAGAATATCCTTTATCTGATCTGTAGTATTAGATTTTTCACTTGTAGTTTCATCAGGATGTTTATTATATTTTTTATTAATTCGTCTTGTTCCAATAATTCCAGCTTGTTTTTTTAAATAATTATTTTTGATTTGTTTTTCCATTATATAAATTATTAAGAAAATTTTTAAAATATTTAATTATTTATTTATATATTTTTTTTTTAAAATTTCTTCTTCTATTCGTACTATTTTATTATTCAAAGATTCATTTTTTTTTAATAATGAATTATATTTATTTTTAATATCATGATAATTTTTTAATTGTTGATTTAATAGTTTGATTTCATTTTTCATTTGATCTATTAATTTTTTTTGATCATTTCCACCTATTTGATTATCAGTTTCAGTTAAAATTTCTTTTTTTAATTCTTCTTTAAGTTCTTCTTTAAGTTCTTCTTTAATCTCATTTTCTGTCATTTTTTGGTATAAAATACTAGATGCTAATTGTACCGACCAACTTATATTATTATTATTTAATGTTATATAACGATTATCATGATCAATTTTATGTAGAAATCCTCCTAATCTAAATAATCTTTTTTGAGTTTTATTATCTATAGTAAAATATCTAATATGTGTACTTATAGGTACAGAATTAATGTCTGTTATTTTTTTATATTCTTTTAATTTATCTTTAATATCTTGATTACTTAACAATTCTTGGTGTGTTTGTGATGGTCTAATATAATTATTAGTATAAAGTTTTTTTATCATACTATATCAAGATAAAAAAACTTTATATAATTAATTCATTAAAATTAATTATGATAATATTTATTAGGACTTTTGTTAAAATGTTCTTTTGCTTTTTCAACAATTTTTAGAGAATCTTTAAGGTCTGGATATTTCATTTTGACATCTTTTTGAACAGCTGAAGCTATTGATGCTGCTTTAGGACCATTTGGTATTTTTAATTTTGTTGCAACATATTTTTTTAAATCTAAAAAAGCTTTAAACCCTGGATTTGATCCTCCGTTTTGATTATTGTTTATGGTAGTTGTAGTATTAGAATTTTCACTAAATAAATCGTATTGATTTATTTGTTTGTTTGATTGATTATTAATTATTTGATAAGAAGCTGCTTGAAGTAAATTTTTTAATTTTTCTTCTAATTTCTCGGTAGTAGTGTCAGTTAATCGTTGGTCTGAATTTTTAGAATCAGATGTAATCATAGAAATTAATTTATTTATATCTTTAAATTCATTTACCGATTCACTAATAAAATTTTGATTAAAATTATTACTGTTTTGATACTTCGTAACTGAATTATTAATTTGTCCAGAATTTGGATTTGATGTTGCAGAATAGGCACCACCTGATTGATAAAGATCAGGGTAGGCACTAGAAGTCTCGGATAAATTATTTTGATTGATTTTATAATTTGAGCTAACTTTATTAGAGGATTTTTTAGTTTTTACTAAATCAGCTTTACTAGATTGATAATCTTGAGGGACTATATCGGAGGTTATAGAATAATTTCCTCCTGTTTGATAATTTACAGAGCCCATACTAGAAGTTAAAGAAAGATCATCTCCGCCTGTTTGATGATCAGGTTGAGATAATTCATTTTCAAGAATATGTGACATTAAAGATGATTCTGAAAATGTTATTTTACCATTACCTCCATTTTGTTTTATATTTTGTGAAAATTTATTTTCAAATTTTTTAGATTCAAGTTGATTAGATATAATATGTATATCGGAAATTATATCTCTTTCTTGTGTTTCTGATAAATAAAACACTCCGTCTAAATCATTTTCTGAAAATATATTTGACATTATGTATATATATACATAGATAATAAATTTTAATTCGTAAAAAAATTAATGTTTTTTTATATTATTTTTTTTATCAAATCTATAATATTATATGTATATTAACGATATAGATAATTTATTTGATACCATTTTAAATAACTTTTATGTTTATCTTACAGAAAATAATGTTTTTAAAATATTATTGCAAGATACGAATTTTGTCAAATATCAAAATGAAATCTTAAATTATATAAAAAGATTTATTGATAATATTCCACAAAAAAATATATTAGCTATTATAAAAAAATCATATTATATAGATTTCATTATTAATAGTATTAAAAGATATTGTACTTTTTATATTTACCTTGGGATAGCTTATTATTATGAAGATAATAGAGATCTATATATTACTAATATCATAGAATTAAGTAAATATCAGAAAGATAGTAAATATCAAATTACAGATTTTTTTAATAGTGATAATAATGCTAAAATTATTGAATTTTATAATAATATAAAAACTATATTATCTTTGCTTCAATTTAAAAGTATGGATAAAATTAAAATTATATTATCAAATAACGCATTGAAATATAAATCCACAATTAATTTATTTAATGAATTAGGAGAAGATTATATTATAGATTTTTTTTTTATTAAAGATAATTTTCATAATATAATAAAAACATTAATTTTCAAACAGATTTATTTAAAAGAAGAAAAAAATACTATAATGAATATAATACTTGATGTTGACAAAGAAAATGCAGAATATAAATATATTGATATTATTGTATCGAATGAAAAAAAACTTGTTGATTTCAATGTTATACAAAAATTTTTAATTAAAGAAAAATTCAAAATTGGATTAGCAGAAGAAATATATACCTATTTAGAAGAATATAATATTTCAAATCAATTAAATATTAAATCTAATGATGACTATATTAATTATTTATTTTCAAATGAAATAATAATACCTATAACCGAAGATTTTATTAGGTATCATAAAGATTCTGAAAAATATAATCCAGAAAAATTACTAGAATTAGGAAATATTAAAGATAGAGATATTACTAAAATTAAATATATTGTTAATAAAATGAATACTGTCAGAAATTATTATTTTTCCCCTGAAAAAAAAACGAGCACTGAGAAATATTTTTATAAACCTCTTGATCCTAGAATGGCTGTTTTGTATAATAATAGTGAAGAAGTTAAAATTATACAAAAATTAGAAATATCTGAAACATCACCTGATTATGATCTATTAGTAGATTTAGATAATATTAGACAATATGCTTATGTAAATTTTAAAAATTTATCAACTTGTGGAATAAAAAATCAGACTTCTAAAAATAATAAAGAAATTAGATATATAAATTTAAAAGAAAATAAAAAAAAAAAATTAGAAATACGAATAAGTAATGAACGAATAGATACAAATATTATTGGAATAGCTATAAATCCATTTAAATTATCATTAGATGATTTTACTGTTAATGATTTGATTGATGTTAAAATATATAATAAATCAATTAATGGTTATACTGCATTTATTAAAACATTTATTAAAAAATTCAATGTAAACTTAACAAATAATAGTAATAAAAAATTATATTATTGGCTCTTTAATACTACTATTGATAAACCAACATTATCATCATATATTAATTATAATCCTAATGATGCACAAAATAATATAAAATTAATGTTAGAAAGTATTTACTTTATTTATATTGATTTACTAAAACAAAGATTTTTTAATTTTTTTGATACTATTACACCAACTAATTTTGATTTGAATAAATTCAATATTTTATTATCAATTAAATATGCAGATTTAGATTCAAGTATTAAAAATCAAATAATTGAAAAAATTTTATTAGAAAAACTTTTAGAATATGAAATAATAACGGATGATATTGAGTCAATATTACCGCATCAAAAAACTAATTTATTTTCCCTACCTATACTTAAACAATCCAAACATAAAAAATCACTTATTGTTTTATCTCAAAAGGATAAAGATACATCCTTAGAATTAACAACAAGATTATCAATATGTTATCATTATATTAAATGGAAACTTATTAATAGTTTATCTAAAAAAAGTGATGAATTTAATCAAGCTGTATTTGAATTCGTTAAGCAATATACAAAAGAGGGAGAACATGGAGAATATTTATGTAAAAGTTGTAATGAAGTATTACAAATACAAAAATTTATTGTTGAAGGAACATATGTCGAAGAACTTGATGTATTTTTAACAACATCTATGATTGTTAATTTAAAATTAGAAGAAATACCCAAATATGCAAAATATACTAGAACTTTAAGAAATCTTGAAAAAAATATCGAAAAATTTACATATTCTATTGATATGATGAATTTAGTTGGAAATACACCTGTTGTTAAAATAAGAAGAAAATCTATGATAAAAGATATCATAGATTTAATATTAATTCATACAGAATGGTTAAAAAATCAAGGAAAACATAGAATAGAACAAATGAATAAAAAATATGGAATCGATAAAAATTTAAGTAATCTATTCTTTTTTGAAATAAAAGATGATATTTTTTTAACTAGTTCTACTGATACAGATTATTATAAAATAATTAAATATAATAATATTATGGTGTATATTCTATTATTACTTATAACAGAACTTAATGCCGGTCAAATTTTATTTTTACGATATGATATTAAATATAATTTTTATGTATTCAATAAAATATTTCATAATATATTCAAAGGTTTATATTTACGTATTAATCAAAAAGATAAAATAGAATTTACACAGTTACCATTATTTTCATATATAATATTTTATTTAAGTGGAATTATGATTTCTAAAAAGTTATGGTTATATACCGAAGATAAAACTAATTCAAAAGACAAACAATTATATTTAATAAATTTACAAAAAACAATTATTCATACTTTTATTGATTTAATTAATTCTATAATTGAAGCCAATATGGAAGAAAATAAAAATTATTTATATGAAATTATAAGTGCTAGAATATCAGATAGACTATTAAAAATATTTAATGATAAAAGTTTATTAACTAAATTAGAAGAACACACTTCCAAATATATTAAGATAGATGATACTACGCAAAAAATATCCATAGTTCAAAAAAAAATTAATTTTATTAATTTAAATGAAGAATTTAATACCACTAAAGATATTATAGAATTATGTAATTTAGCTACTCTTAAAATTAAAAAATTACCCATGGAAAAATCTTCAAATTCAATTAATATATTAACTAACTGTCAAGATGGGGCTTTTCATGATTGGATTTTTAAATCTAATGATTTAATTTGTTCTATTTGTAATAATTCATATAATGAATTATATAAATGGAATACGACTGATACAACTCAAACAGATAGTAAACTAACTAATATTAACTATCTTGAAAAACTTAAAATTTTTAATTTAAAAAAATTAGCTTTAAAATATTGTATTGATGGAAACACTCATGATTTAAATTCTGAAGGAATATGTAAAAAATGTAATGAAAATTTAAATAATTTTACACCGTCTAGTAAACAATTAAAAGAATTAGAAAAAAATATAGAAAAAAAATCTGAAGAATCTGTCATTAATAATATTAATCAAATGAAACATTATATGAAAAATTTAGAAAAACAAAATCAAAAACAAAAAATATTTTTAACAAAATTTAATAAAAAATATAAATTATCAACAAAAAATCAATTAGAAAGTTTTATTGATACTTTTATTAATAATCTAATACAAATATTGGGAGAAAAAATAAAAATTGATAATTCTGTTATATATATTAAAGAAACAGCATATATTATTGATCATGATTATTTAGGATATGCTATTAAAGAACCAATTATTATTACATCTACTGATGATATAATTCATATAACTTTTAATCATGTTGTATTTTCAAAAGATGTATTGTATTATAGAGATAAACAAAATAAAGTTTATGTATATTATGATTTGATCACATTTCAATATTTAGGTTATTCGGAAGATAATAAAAATATTAAATATGCTAAAACCAATGCTTCTTTAATAGTACAATTATCAATTAAAGAGTCTATTATGTTATTAGGTTATGAAAATCAATTTTATAATTTGTATCATATAAATGCTAATTATGAGAAAGATTATCCTTTTTTAATAAATACAATAGATAAAAATAATTCAAAATATACTGATACAGTTAAAGATATATTATTGACCATTATTCGAAATAGAATGAATAATTTAAAACAAATTATAATACGAACACAATCTATATTATATAATATTCAAAATAATGGTAAAATTTCATCGATTTATAATAATTATGAAAAAGAAATCATAAAAGAATTTACAAAAAAAATTAAAAAAATTGCAATAACTGATGCATCTCTCCATAATAAAATATTTAAACATAATACATATATTATTAATAATGTTTTCGTAGATTATAATATTCCGAATATAGAACTCAAAATAAATAAAAATTATATAGATGTGAATAATATATCCATACTTAATAATTCCGATTGTAAATTAATATTTTATCTGATTTATAATTTAAATAAATTATTAGAATATAATACAAAAACTACAATAATTACAGATTTAGCTTATTTAATTATTAAAATAATACGATATTTATTTAATATATATTATAAACCTTATTCTAATTATAATGTTCGGAAATTTGACTTTCTATTAATTAATGAAATACCTTATATTAATGAAAATTTAAAAACTGTCGGTAATTATCAAGAATTATTGACGCAAGAAGAAATAGATGATCCTGATGCAAAAGAACAAATGTATACACAACTCGAAGCCTTCGATTCTTTAGATATTGACGATTATGAACCTAATGAAGATTTTGATATTGATAATAGTTTTGAAGCTTTAGATGGATATGAATAAAAAAATCTATATAAAATTATATGGTAAAATATATAAAACCAAATAATAAACATACATTTACACTTTATTTAACAAAAATAATTGATAATACATTATTTCGTTTCATATTACTTTTATATATTTTGTATAGTGATAATATTCAATTACAGATTTTAATCTCATTTGTCTATTTATATATAGTTATAATAAATCCTATAAAAATTAAAAATATCATTTAATATATATTATATATTATGGTCGCACAATATATAGGCACATGTATATATACAGTTAAATCAGATACTTCTGAAATATTATTTGGAATGGTGAGAAAATGTATTAATAAAGCAGCTGGTACACAGGAAAGATTTTGGGGGAAATGGGGATCTGTAGGGGGTAGTATTAAGTCTGGTACATTTTTAGATGGGGCTCTAGCTGAAATGAAAGATGAAGCATTAATTAATCCTAAAAAGTTTACTACACATTTTTTTTTGGAGAAAGAAATACAATTAAAACCAAATCTTCATTTCTTTATATTTTATATGGATTATAATTATTTTATAAATAAATTTCCACGAACAATTATATTAAATCCTAAGATAAAAAATTCTAGTCTCCGCGAATTAGATACTATTTGTTATTTTAAAATGAATGAACTTGAAATCCTTCAAAATCGTGAATTTCATGAACTAAATAATAATTTTTTATTATCATATTTTATGCAAACATTTGAAAATCATGTAATACCATATTTATGTGAAAAATACACAGCTTATAAATTAAAATGGGAAAATTTTAAATTCAAAAAAGTAAAAGATACAAAAAGACGTTATCCTGGAAAAAGAGCTAAAATATTATCTAATATTCCATTAGAACCTGAAGAAATTGATGCTTTAAATCAGCAATCTAATTTATTTATACAACCAAATGTATCACCTAAAATAATAGTTCAACCTAAGGCTTTAAATCAGCAACCTAATCCATTTATACAACCAAATGTATCGCCTAAAATAATAATTCAACCTAAGGCTTTAAATCAGCAATCTAATTCATTTATACAACCAAATGTATCGCCTAAAATAATAATTCAACCTAAGGCTTTAAATCAGCAATCTGATTCATTTATACAACCAAATGTATCACCTAAAATAATAATTCAACCTAAGGC